>OJCR01000023.1_pt1 | contig 78636 bp, 49 predicted proteins | sample 1591611 | NCBI WGS metagenome assembly OJCR01 (sample SAMN05416815, study PRJEB24817) | seawater metagenome | isolation source: Sea water | place: Canada:Atlantic | collected 2013-07
CGTAAGGAGTCGTCGGCAGCGTCAGATGTGTATAAGAGACAGTCCATACACCGCGTTCGACCGGGCTGCTTTGCACACCGTCGCTCCCCATGGCGTGAATGGCGGCCATGCCAATCAGGCCACCGCGGGGTGAGTTGGCGGGAAGGGAAACTTTCCGAAATGTGTCGCCAGTCACACCTTCAATGCCGTAGTAGGAGGCAAGCAAGCCATTGATGAAGACATAGTCGCTCTTGAGAAGGTTACCAAGCCTACCGTCAACTTTGCCACGAAGGAGATACGCGAAGGATTGGTAGACCTCCTGCCGAGTGGCAGACCGAATACTCTCGTCAAAATCACCGTGGAGCGTGACGTCGAATTGGAAGAAATCAAGGCGCTCCATATCCAGCCATTGATGGACAAAACCAGAGACGAATGCGTCCGCTCGGGGGTCGACAATGAGCCGGTCAACCTGTTGACGGAGAGTTTGTGACTCGCTCAGTTTGTTCTCTTCGGCCAACGCCAGCAGTTGCTGATCAGGAGGAGCACTCCAGAGAAAGTAGGAAAGCCGCACGGCGAGTTCGCGATCCGTTAATTTTCTTCGTTCGGTTTCCTCGCCAGGTTCGTTGAGATAGAGAAAACCGGGGGAAGCGAGGACGACGCTGAGAGGCGTGCGAATGGCCACATCGAAGGTGTCGCCAGCGGAGCGTCTGCTTTTGAAGAGGTCGAAAAGTTGATCAATGAACCGCGGATCAGGCAAGGCTCGGCGAAACGCGGCAACGGAGAAATCATTCAGGATGTTGCGGGCACGTTCCCATTCCGAAGCATCGTTCAGATTGTCAGCGAGGATTCGGGAAAGCCCGATGTTTGAATCGAAATGCGACACTGGTGGATCAAGAGGCCCTTCAAGCTCCACCCAATCAATCCAGACGGCAGGATCGATGCCATAACCGTTTAATCGCTTTGCCTCGTTGTAGGCATCGCGCAGACCCTTCTTGTTGGACAGCTGCTTCTCCTGGATGGCAAGTTCCTTTTGCGAGTGAGTGTCAATCTCCACCACTGTTTCGATCACTTCCGGTTGCAGGATCGACCCAGTCACTTGGTGAACGCTGATTGGATGCCCGGCGAATCCTGCAGGAACGTTGTTCACGCGCTGCGGATATCCGAGTTCGATGAAGCGACGCGACACTGGGGAGCCTTCCACAGCTCCGGCACGGATCCGCATTCTGTAGGCGCCTGGCACCAGTTTCGCTTGTGGGGGCAAGACATCGATACGTTGGATGCCCCAAGTAAGCTTCAAGTAGGTTCCCTGATCACTGTGTGGCAGCTCGGAATAATGTTTCAGGTAAGCGTATTTCCGAGAATAACCACCTTGGAAAGAGAATGTAGCGGCGTTGTCATCTCTGAATCCGAACTGCTTCGGGTCCGGAGCGCCTATCAGTTTATGCGCATGCCGATAGAACAAAAAGCCTGAAGCCGCCGGAAACGCCGAAAGATCAAATTTCGGATTCTCCCTTAGTATTTCGGCCATGATCTCTCGGTTTTCCGGAGCGGCGGCGGCTTTGTCGACTCCGGCCTTCCAGCGCATGAACCGATCGCGAGCTTCCTTCATTTGCCGCATGGCCTCGGCGCTAGCGATATTGACTGTCGCTTCCGGCTCCACACGAAATGTGAGGGTCTGCTTTGCGAGAAAATTGTTCCGACGCTCAAACACTTCATCGACCGCGGTCCGTCCGAGTTTTAGATACTCTTCGAACTGGTCGCTGGAAATGAATTGGGACGCTCCAACCGTATCAAAACTGCCGGTGCCGCCATCACCTGGGAGATTCGAAACGTCGATATTTACTCCGGTCAGATGCTTGATTGAATTGCGATACTCCCGACGGTTGAGTCGGCGCATGGTGATCTTGCCATCGGTGTCGGAAAACGACCGGCGGACGGCAACCATGGTTTGAGCAAGGGCATCGAGAAAATCCGCCTTGGCAGCGCTGTCGGGCTGAGGCTTTTTCTCCGGTGGCATTTCACCAGCGTTCATGGCGTTGAGAACTTTCTGCCATAACTCTGCTTGCTCAATTGTAGTGATGTGGAGAGGCAGAGTTTCCAGTTCAACTTTGCCCTCCTGCATTTCCGTGTCATGGCAGTCAAAGCAGTATTCCTCCAGCAGGGCACGGTGTTTTTGAGGAAGCTGCACTGCGGGTTCAACGGCCTGAGCGAAGGACCCGGTCAAAAAGAGCATGGCGAGTATGGAACGGATCGGTTTCATCAGTCGGGTAAAACGTATCAGGAAAACTGCTCAACTAAACCTGCAATTCCTTCACCACGCCTGAACTATCTCCGTGGCGTTCGGCCTTGATCCCCATTCCTTGCAGCATGGTCAACCACACGTTGCAGAGCGGCGTGTCCTTCGGCAAGACGAGGTGCTGACCCAGCTTGAGTCTGGCTCCACCGCCGGTCAGGATGGTGGGGCAGTTGTCGAGGAAATGAATGGAACTGATGTTTGAACCAAAGGCCAGCGCAACATGATCAAAAAGGCTCGACCCATCGGCTTCCGACGTGGCCTTGAGTTTGTCGATCAGGCCCGCGAGTAACTCGCTATGAACCTTGTCCCGTACCTGGGACGCCTGCATGCGTGCCCCCGGGGAATAGTGGCTGACGTTGTGAGCACTCAACGAGATATCCATGCTTTGCAAGAGCGTCTGACCAGGCATACGATAGGTCATCACTCGCGTGCTATCCGTCTGCAAGGCGGCCACGATCAGGTCGTACATCACCTTGATCTCATCCTTGCCCTTGAAGCCAGACGCAGGCTCTTCTAGTGGTGCCTTGACTTTGGGAATATCCAACCAATCTTCTTCCTTGCCCAGACGGAGTTCGATATCACGAATGCCCTGAAAGTATTCATCCAGCTTGTCGTTGTCAGTCTTGGTGAGGCCGCGCTGCACGCGTCTTGCCTCCGTCAGCACGGCATCCAGCACACTGCGTTTCTCGGCGAGGGCCGACTGTCGCTGCTCCAGCGGCAATTCATCGGCGGAGAAAAGCTTGTGGTAGACCTTCACTGGGTCATTGAAGCCACCGACGGGCTTGCCGCGTGAGTCCCAAGCAAGAGATAATCCCGGACCATGCCCCGAAGCCTTGCCGTCACTGCTGTTAAGTTGGATCGAGGAAAACCGGGTGTCTTGTCCCAGTCGCCGCGCGACGACCTGATCAGCGGAGATGCTGTTGGCCATGTTCTGGCCGGGAACGGAATAGCGATTCGCCCCCGTAAGCCAAAACGTACTGCCCCAGTGGGCCTCGTTGCTGTAAAGGTTCGAGCAACCCTGCACCACGGTGAAATCCGATTTGTGTCGCGCCAGTGATTTTAAACCAGGTGATAGTCGATAATCGGGGCCGGCGTCCTTGGGATCGGGATACCATGTTTCTTTTGTCACGCCAAAACCAAAACCAAGGAACACGGCACGTTTGGAAGGAGTGGAAGGCGCGGTGGATGCTGCCAAGGCGAAGCGGCGAAAGCCTATGGATTCAAGGGCCGGAAGCGCGATAAGCGCTCCGGTTCCACGCAGAAAGTGACGACGGTTGAATTGAGTATGCATGACTTGAAACCAAAGTTTATTCTCTTCTGTCCATTAGCTATCGTCAATCTGTAAAACAGTTTGAAGCGGCGTAGCCCGCTTCTGGATATCCGAGTCGAAGATGCGCCACTACCATTCTGTTGAGAGGGTCTCAGGGAAGAGCTCTTGGAGATTGAGAGCGTCAAGATGCTCCGAGGGCCAGGCTGTAAGGTATGCCCTGCACTTGTGAACCGGCCTCGCCTGAGGGCGAGGCTTCATGACGGCTTGAGCCGTATGAGGGGAAACTCTCACTTACGGTTCTTAGGGAAGAGAGTTACCGCAAGGCGGCCTCCTTACCCGACCAGTTGAAAACGTAATTCTCTGATCAATTAGAAGATTATGAGTCATAAAAAATACGCTTGCCATCAATACTAGTCTATCACAATTTGGAAAGCATGAGACCCTCTGTCAGCAATTCCATAGAACCTAAAGTTACTCATGCAACGTTGGCCCCCATCAATTCAGATTCCCAATACTCTGATGGTAAGACAGCAGTCTCAGGAAACAATCCAGCCATGGTCTTTCCATTTCATCACACTCTCTTCGAGACGGTGGCCAGAGTTTTTGCCCTCGTCATACTCATGACATTGGCCTCGCTCCCCACAAGCAGCAAGGCTCTCGACATCTCCCAAGGCTGGCGTTTCACCACAGGCGACGATGCAGCATGGGCGCAGCCCGAGTTCGATGATTCGGGATGGCAATCAATCCAAATCGGCAGACCGTGGGAGAAAGCGGGCTATGAGGACCATGACGGTTATGGATGGTACCGTTTGCGCGTTACAGTGCCGAAAGCTGAGGGAAAGAGCGCTTACTTCAAATATTATCAGAGACTGACTTTGTCTCTTGGTGCGGTGGATAATGTGGATGTGACCTACTTCAACGGTAAGGAGGTGGGGAGAACAGGCTTGGCACCGGATGATACACAGGGCCACGACAGGACGATCAGGCACTACCAAGTGCCAGCCGAGCTCATTCGATGGGATACTGAGAACGTGATTGCCGTACGCGTATTTGATGATGGCGGCGATGGGGGAATCAGCAAAGGCAGCCCAAAGCTGTCGGCGCCCACTTGGCATGAATTCGTGACAGTCGATATCAGCCATGGCCAGGGTAAAGGAATCCACCCGGCAGGTGCACCCATGAATCTGTCGGCCACGATACACAACACGGCGTTTGAAAACTTGAGAGGCACAGTGCAGTGGAAGGTCGAGAGCGACACCTGGTTGGTAGACCAACGAGAGCTCTTCGCCGACAATACCAAACCTCAACAGCTTTCAGCCGAAATGTCGCATACAGTGGCATTTCGCTTCGATCCCCCCGCAGCCGGCTTCTACCAAATCACCTGCACCTTTTCGCACGACAGCGACGATTCAGTCGTCTCGCAATCGCGGATGCGCGGCTATGCACCGGAGAAGATGGATCGCTCTCCCAATGCCCCCAAAGACATGAGGGCGTTCTGGGATGAGGCGATCGAGGAGCTGGCCACCGTAGTGCCTCAATACAAAATCAGTCCGAGCCCGAAGTGGAATACAGATCAAACCGATTGTTATCTCGTGGAGATGCGCAGCCTTGACGATGTCCGGATTCGCGGTTGGTTCGAAGTGCCGAAGTCTGCCGGACCGCATCCAGTGCTGCTGAGGGTGCCGGGCTACACACAAGGGATGCAACCCATGCAGTCAATACCCGACATGGCAGTGCTGTCACTCAACATCCGAGGTCACGGCAACAGCACCGACGACGAGCCTGGATATTACTGGTGGGGGCCGGGTGATTATCTCCTGCGTGGTCTGGATGACCCACAGAAGTTTTTCTACCGTGGAGCGATCATGGACTGCCTGCGCGGAGTCGATTTTGTAACGTCACGTCCAGAAGTAGACGCCAAGCGTATCGCCATCACTGGAGGCAGTCAGGGAGGGATGCTCTCATTCGCCGCAGCAGCACTCGACAGGCGCATTGCACTGAGCGCACCGGATATCCCCTTTGTTATCGACTCCATGAAAAGTTTCAAAATGACAGCTTGGCCGGGGATGATCATCCGGGACTGGCTGGGCAGAGCACCCGCGCACAACACATGGGAGCGCGCGGGCAAGACATTCAGTTACATCGATCCGAAAAATCTCGCAGGATGGATCGCATGCCCGGTCTTTATGGGCGTTGGCCTGCAGGACAATGCGGCCCCTGCACCAGCAGCCTTCGCCGCTTACAACCAAGTCCGCAGTCCGAAAGAGTATCGCGTGTATCCTGAAGCCGGCCATCACACACCTCCCGAACATGTTGCAGCAAAGATGATCTGGATACGAAAACAGTTTACCATGAACGAATGACTACTGACCATCAAGTGTGGCTGCGGCCAACCGGCGGAAATAGGATGAGCGTTTGTAAGAATTCGACAATCTTGCACTGCTCGTCGACTGGGGCATCTCCAACCTCCAGAAAGAGAAACGCCTCCTACAAAACCTCTCTCGGTTTGTAATTGACTAATGAGGAGTCTCATTGTGTTTGTAGAATATGGACTGGCTGATTATGGGAATCCTAATTTTCGTGGTTGTCATGGTACCTAAATCCGGTAAAAGCGGATCAGGTGGTGATTAACCACACGCACGCGAGAGTTCGATTGACTCAACGGCTTTAAAAGATTTTAAATCCCGTGCGGTTTACGCATGCTAGAGGCCTAGAGTGTGGAAGGCATAAGCTCAGGGGTGTTGTGGCAAGAATCACCGCAGCGGAGGTTACCCTCAACATATCCATGCACTGGAGTTGGCTGGTAGTAGGCTTGGAAAAGCACCCCCTCACTGCCGTCAATGTGAGTACGTTTACTCGTATATTGATGGGATGAAATAACCAACCAAAGTATCCTCTGGTACATCAACTCCACGACGCCGGTTAGTTGCTAAAATCAGGCGAGGCAATGTAGTAAAACCGCTGCCATCTGATTCCATCTTACTTGATGGTGCCACTGACTTCCCTCACTCGAAGGTAGGTCTGAGCCTGTTCAGTTGTATTTAACTCTACAACTTCGTGCCTGCCACTGCCTTCGAGGGTCCTCACCGCCTGCCATTCACCGTGGCTCAAATTATGGATAATCTCCACCACATAGCTCATGCCATTCCGAGTCTCAAACTCGAGCCTCAGGCCTCCCTCGCTCCGATGCAAAGATTGTATCAAGTCCTGACTGCTCAGTAGGGTGCCTCCTTCGGGATGGTAATAGCTGGCCACTCCCATCGAGTCTCGTTTGGAACCGTCTGCACCAACAAGAAGAGGTTGCGTCAGGTGGATGCTTGTGCCCCGGTCAGCCCCTGGCTGCAAGGAAAATTGCAGGGTCATCAAGGGCTGGTTTGCCTGAATGTCAACACCTCTCAAGGTCGCATCATCCCATACGACAATGGCCTGCCCACCGCGCAGGTGACTGTGGACCTGCGGGCTGTAACCCTGCAGCTGATGGTTTTCCACAACTTCGAGTTGGAGTATTTGCTCATCCCAGTTCAGGCCAAACTGCATTCCCTCAAGTCCTTCACTTGTCTCAGCGTAGATATCAACCCATACCATGCCTTTTGGCGATACCCGCGGTGAGCCGAGGCTCATGAGATTTCCGGTCGGAGGGAATGCCTGTTCAGAAAGTGTGGTGGCGTTGGGATTCGTCCAATCCCCATTGATATCACCAAGCTTGATGCCAGCAAAGTCCAGATTCAAAACATCCCCCACCAAAGAGCTTAGATTGATCTTCTCAGATGCTGCCACGCGATCAAAAGCCTGATCAATTGACAGGTTGCTGAAGTCCGGATCCACGAAGCGCCAGAAGGTTTGTTTTTTACCATCGGCATGCTCAGCGAAAAAATCGTTTCGAGCCAGAATGACGTTGCGCACGTTCACAATATCGACCACATCCACCGAGCCATCACGGTTGGTATCGCCGGCTATCACCTTACGGGAGGTTCCAAAAGGCGTTCGACCTAGGATGTGCTTGCGCATCTCCACGATGTCGGCTACGTCAACACCTGCCCTGGCCTTACCTTCTCCTTGAACTATGTTTGCAGTGAGCTCGATACCCGCCCCGGAAGCAATAGTAAAACTGTATTTCCCATCGGCATCACTCAAGGTGTCGATGTCGCTGCCATTCTGATGGAGGGTAATGCTCACCCCTGCCACCGGAAGGCTGCTTGTATCCCCCACCATGGTCACTTTTCCAGAAACGGTAAACGCATCCACATCTGCTTCACCCACCTTCATTGCCCTGGTCATGGAGGTATGAGCGGTACAGTAATAGGTGATGGTTCCTTGGTAATCCGGAGGGATTTCAACTCGAATCAAACCCTCTGAACCAGTCAGTGCATCTCCTGTGATCCAGCTGGGAATGCTGTCTCGGGAGATGCCCACTGCGAATGGATGATTCAAGGATATGCCATTGGCCTTGAATTCATAGACGGAACCAGCCTTGAAGTGACTGCCATTCAAACTTTCGACCATCGCGCCATCCATGGTGAAGGTATAAAACGGATCGGAGAATCCCCCACCAGAAACCTCAATGGCCACGGGCTGTGGAGACTGGCTGCCATCAGAGGAACCATCGGAATTACTGTCCTGATAAAGTGGAAGTCCAGAAAAGTTATCCGGTGCATTGTTGTTTCCTGTAACGAGCCCGCCAGGGACAAGAATCTTTAAAGTTTGAAAGGGATCCAGCCCATGGATATTGAATTCCAGCACTTGCTCAGCTAGTGCATCCTCAGGAACATCTCCTGTAAGGAATGCGGGACGGCTTGAACCATCGTAATGCACCCATGAAGGCTTGGTGTCATAACGTCGCCCAGCACCAAAGCGTAAGTTTACGTAAGGATCACTTAAATATGGCCGTTCAACGCGATCACCCTCAGTTTCATCGATGTAAGGACCCAGTCGCTGAATTTGAATGGGAATACGAAATGCGCTGCCTTTTTCCAGTGTCAGTTCAGCAGGAAGATTGAGAATTTGAAGTTTGGTGTCATTTATGACTGTAATGGAAAAGGGTCCAAAGTTAAGAGGAGGATGACTTGGACTTGTGGCAGTGATGTAGTTGCCTTCGTAACGTGTTTCAAAATCTCCAAGCCCCTTGGCTGTTCCAAAAATACGCCCCGTTGAGGGATTGATTTTTAACCATTCAGGTAAAGTGGCGGAAAACTCGCCCTTGAAACTGGAAACCAGCAAATCCGGGCCGAACAACAATGGAGTAAATTCATAAGGCCTCCCTTCAAGTACGACTTCACGGGGCAACCCCAACAACTCAAGCTGCTTACCTTGTGGCTCAGTATCGACAAAGGCTATGTTAAATAAAGTACTCCTACCGTTCCAATTTTCATTGGAAATAAGGACGAACAAATCTTCATACAAACTGAGATCCTTGCTTGACCTGGGTTTTATGGTTAGCCCGTATGCATTGATACCATTATTATCCTCATTTACCGAAACATCCATCCATTCAAAAATATCCTCGAGTGCTTCATTTGGACGATTCATTCTTCGAATTGAGAAACTCAGCCCTTTTTTGGCATTTTCAGTACTAAACGCGAGATCAAATGAATAGAATAATTCTTCTCCCTCATTCACTGTTAGGTCTTTCAAATTCTTAATGAGAACCTTGTCGGGTTGATCCTCAGTCAAAATTCGCAATTGGAAGGGATCGCTGTATAATATTTTGTCACCATCAAAAACCCCAATTTTATATGGAGGTAAGTCTCCCCCCGAATGCTCGTTCCAGGTTCCACTGATTTTTCCGGTTAGTGAATCAAAAGCCAAACCACCAACCTCGTCGTTCTGCAAGGATGCCTGGCTTCCACTCCAAACAACCTCTTCCGTTCTACTCACATCATCGAACAACAGGGAAAACGTGATGGGCTTATTGAGGGATGACTCCTCTGACAATGAGATATTTGTGGAATATTGAATTCCAGGATGAAGGAAACTGGAATTCGGCTGTTCAAGGAGACTAAGTTGACTTTTTGGGTTTTCGTCCTCCGGAAAGTAGCGATTCAAGAGAAACTTTATTTGCCTAATCATTGCAACAGCACGATCTGTATTATAGGCGTTTTCCAATCCTTTGTACCGAAAAAGTTGAAAGCCGTTGGCCTCATCGCCCCAATACCCTTTAGTCCAAGAACCTTCCTGAAGCTCTTTGAAATGGGCACGGAATGCCTGATTATCCTCAGGAACAACACTTTCGTAATAGAGAAGTCGATCCTTGAATTTGATGGCTTTTGGCAAAAAAGAGTTCAATTCGACTACTAGTTTATCAGAAGGAATAACTCCCCAAAAATGAAACAAGGGGGCCAGGTTCAATCCATTTGCATAAGATGCTTTTCTGATGTAATCGTCGTCGGAGGTTCCATAATTGAAAGTTTCACCAGCCTTGGAACCAAGGTCATAAAAAAGGCTATGAGTCTTACCTACGGCCTCCCAACCGAATGAATTGGCATCCCCTTGATCACAAACTATCGCCAGGTCGACATACCTGGCATGTCCCCTTGACTGGTATCGAACCTCGTTCCAGACAAAATTTAATTCTACCGATTCTGATTCCCAGTTTTGGTCCCACTCCTCGAAATCGTAGCTTATGCGTTCATTTTGCGGAAAATTAGGTGAAAGCATCCAATCAACTGCTGCTTGTTTGAGTGAAAGACCTTGATCAATGGATGCCGCTAAGGCTTCGGTTTCCCGATCGTAGCCATAAACCAAATGATAGGCCGCAACGGCTGGTAAATTAACATTGGATTCCTGTTCTTGATACCCGAGGGTAGGCATGTTGTGTGCGTGGCCCATCTCGTGCAGGACAATAAATTCAGCCGAAACACCTTCGCTGCTTGAATTTGGCTTGGGATCAAGAAAGTTTTCCCATGAATTTACATTGTCACCTGGAACGAGTGGCATCGGGTCTGATGCAGGCGCAGCTGTTCCTCCAACAACATACTGACGTTCAGCGAAGAACATATATGGTTTTGCTCTTTGTATCCTGCGTCCTGTAACAACTGCAAATGAGTCTAAAATCGCATCCCACTGATCTAGTATTTCTTTGGGTGTTAAATTCCCCTTGTCAAAAAGGGCTTTGGGAGCGATTAGCTGTACTTTATCTGATTCAAACTCAACCCAAGGAACAGCAGGAGCCTGCATATGCTTTTCCCACTGAGAGTCCGTAGTCATATGGTCTTTTTTGGTAGAGAAATATGGGGTTTGAAGGGAGCCTTGAATGGAAATATCGAATTCGCCCAAGTCGGACCCATCAGGCACCATAACAAGGATAGATCCTCCAAGCGGATTGACTATTTGCAATTCAGCTTTATTCATTCGAAAGAAGGTACCCATCCTGTTGAAACGACGGTAGGGAAGCACACTCGATGCATCCCAATAATGAATACCAACTAAGACTTGTAACCCCTTGTTCAATACATTTTCAGGAACCTGCATTGTGACTACCTCTCCCGGGGGTGCATACTGCCCAGTAAGTCTGTAAGCCATGGAATCTCCGTTGGTCTGTAAGCCTGGATCTTTGCTGTATGACCCGTTTATCCTTGATCGAGTTGGATTGTTCTCCGCAACATTTTGAGCTGCTTGGTTTGGCAGTCCTGGCCAATCTGATGCTTCAAGAAAGCTTAAGCCATTCAAGTGAGTCAGCGAATCTGAGGTGTAGAGGTTGTCCAATATCCATTGCTTGACAAAAAATGTAATTTGAGAGGTTTCGTTGGCGTTGTGTGGGGCGTAATCTTGGGAGGCGAACAAGCTGCCATGGGCCTTTTCATATGCCCCAAGGTATGCTTTGATTTTTTCAAGCAGGCTCGAATCAAACCCTGAATTCAAATTTTGATAAAGATGAACTTTGTGTTCTTTCAGGCTGTTTTTTGAAAGGGGCACATCCCCTTGCACATGCGTAATTAAGGCGTCGAAGATAGTGTCAAGCTCACCCGAGTCAGGTTCAGCGATTGAAGAATAAAACTGCAGATCCCTGATTGCGAGAGACATGTCACTTGACCTTCCTACATCATTCAGGAAAGGTTCTTTATCATTTATTAAGACTTGCTGATAGTAGTCAGCTCCCCCCATCTGGAAACTGCCTGCTTCGCGCAGATGTTTGTAAAATTCGTTTGGAGCGAAACCTTCAGAAACTGGAAAATCAAATCGGGTAAACGAACCATCGAAGACATACTCGATCCTGGGATGCTTCGCAGCATTTATAAAAGTGACAACTAACTCATACCAACGCCCTGTTTGGACGCTACCGAGAAACCCCTTTCTAGCTGAAAGGTCTACACCACTTCTAAAGACATCTCCAACGATGTGATTGAGACTGTAGGAACCACCTTCCTCATCCTTGGATAGATAGAGACGAAACCCCGGGAAATTCAACAAGCGCCTCGAATTACCGAGAAGATAAATATTTTCTCCTCTTTGATCTTCAAGCACATCCTTGGGTAGTTCATTAATGCGGAAACGAAAGCGTAATCTGCCTTTCTCGAGCACTTCAACTTCTTTGAAGAGGTTTTCGACTAAAATATGTTGATGATCCGTTAAAACCAAACCCGGAACATTTTCAACCTCTCGAAATTCGGGTTGGAATTTTGTGAAATGAACTATTGAGTCGCTAATTTTATGCTGAAAGGCTTGCACCAACTTATTCGGATCGTCCCCTGATAAATTTTCTGACAAATTGTAAATTTGGCTATCAGCGGCTAGCAACCTGCCAAATAAAAAGACGAAAATGCCGCATCCTACCACGATTTTATAGCTTATATTCATTATTTTAGGACCTAATCTTCTTAGCAGAAAAGGACTCGGTCAACTGCAATCTGTCATTTTAAGAAAAATGTGGTGCCAGCCATCGACTTTCTGGCCCAGGTTGAGTGAGAAGAATGAATTACATTATCACGGTGGGGCGGCGGTGCAAGATTCTTCCGGAGTGGAGGCCGTAGGCCGCAACGCAGGAAGAATCTTAGGCTGGTTTCCTTGCTTACCGGCAAACTCCAGGGGGGTCTGCATACCGAGACTTCGGTGAGGTCTGACGTGGTTATACTTCCATTTCCAATCCTTCACCACTACTCGACATTCACTCAGTGTGTAGAATATTTCTCGTCCCAAGCATTCCCTTAGGAACTTGTCATGGAAACTCTCCACATACCCATTTTACCATGGGCTCCCTGGTTCGATATAGAGTGTTTTTATATCACGCTCTTTGAGCCACTGACTCAAGGAACGGCTGATGAATTCAGGTCCATTATCTGACGTAATAAAGTCGGGTGAACCATGTTCAGCAATCACTTGACTCATCAGAGTCTGAACTGCCCTCGATCCTATGTGACGGGCCACATGAAGACAATGAGCCTGCCGCGTGTATTCATCAACAACACTCAAGATTCGGCAACTGCCCCCTTTGAAAGTCCACTCATGGATGAAATCCCATATACAAAGATGTCCTGGATAAGATGCCTTTTGAGAATGACGCCCTGTAGATTGCCCCAAACGCCGCTGGTTCTTCTTGGGTGGAGGAACGACCAGCCCCTCTTGGCGACGAACTTGACGGACTCGATCATTGCTGACACGCAACTTCTCGTTGTGCACCAGTCGTCCGATTTTCTCAGCCCTCCATTCTGGATACTCGTGGCTGAGCCTGACAACGGCTTGTTACACGATATATCGGTATGGGGATGGGAACTTGGCCTCATACCGGAAGGTAGATCGATTGAGCTCAAAGAAGCGGCAGACTTGCCGCTTCTTTGAACATCTCATTTCCTTACGGGCCTGCTTGGCCAAGTCGCGACGATGAGCGGGGCTTAGAGCTTTTTTTCTATCGTTTCTTTGAGGACTTTGATCCCGAGCATCGCCTCCGCATACATTTTTTTAAGTTCGGTATTCTCCTTTTCCAGAGCCTTTAAGCCTTTGGCATCAGCTTCACTCATCAGCCCGTACTTTTTGCGCTACCGATGTAGGGTTGCTATAGAGATTTGCTTCTGTCGACAGAACGCCTCTTGGTTCAGATCGCTACTATCGGCTCTCCGCAATAAGCGGATGATTTCTTCTGGTTTATGTCTTTTTTGCTTCATTGTGAGTCGTTTTGATTATTCAAAATTCCTCACTCGCTTTGGGCCAGTTTTTCAGGCGGCGGCCAATACAAGGGACATCCCACTTTTACTGCCATATGGAGTAAACAACAGAACCTTAAAACCGAAAAATCATTGGAAGGATTTTGCAAATTGTGGCTGAGCAAAACTCTGGCAAGCGGATGGTAACGTGATAGTAAAAGGATACTGACAGGATTCTGGCGAATAATGGCGGAGAGGGTGCGAATCGAACACACCGGAGACGGCTTGACCGCCTCCCAACGGTTTTGAAGACCGCGGGGACCACCAGGCACCCTTCACTCTCCCTCATAGCACCCTGAGCTTAGGGCGATCTTTCTTGCTAGACAAGAGGCGGAATTAGCTTTTTATGAAATTCCCAAGTAGCCAAATTAATTTCCATGCGCAGAAGGAACTAACAAAAGACAAGCGCCTCGCTGATTATTGCCTCTCGAAATTCTACTGACAGGTCATCTGCCTGCAATTTCAATAGAAGTTCAACCTGGTTTTTAGATGTTTCATGAATAAAACAAGCCCCCGTTCGTGCTTGATCCCTTTTGATGCCTTGCTTAATTTGGGGACGTGAAATGTTCGAAAAAATCTTTAATTGGTAAATCGGCTGCTGTGCTATGCGGTTTGCTTCTGGCATCCATCGTTCAGCTTTCAGCAGCGAACCCCAAGGTCACCATGAAAACTACTCTCGGCGATGTTGTGCTGGAATTGGATGCTGAGAAGGCTCCCATTTCAACACTGAATTTCCTCAGGTACGCTCAGTCAAAATACTATGATGGCACTGTCTTCCATCGTGTGATACCCACATTCATGATTCAAGGGGGTGGCTTTGATGCAAAGCTTGACAAGAAAGTCAAAGGGCTCATGCCCCCGATCAAGAACGAGTGGACAAATGGGCTGAAAAACAAGCGCGGCACCATTGCCATGGCTCGCACCAATGCTCCTGATTCCGCAACTTCACAATTCTTCATCAATGTCGTGGACAACGGATCTCTCGACCAGCCAAGGGGCGGAGCGGCTTATGCGGTGTTTGGCAAAGTGGTGGAAGGTATGGAAAACGTGGATAAAATTCGCAACACTCAAACCAAGACCGATGCCAAATATCCCGGCGGCAAAGTAGTGCCCGCAACCCCTGTCGTGATCGAGTCCGTCACACTGAAGGGTGAATACGATCTTGCTGCGCTGGAATCAACTGTCGCGGCTTTAGCAAAGAAAGAAGTCAAAAAAGTGAGTTCAGAAAAAGAAAAAGGGGAAGCGTTCCTAGCCGAAAATCGTAAGAAGGAAAACGTCAAAGAAACCGCATCCGGTCTGCAGTATATCATCGAGGAAGCCGGATCGGCAGAAAAACCGGGGCCTACGGATCAAGTGGAAGTCCATTACCGCGGCACCTTGCTCAATGGCACGGAGTTTGACAGTTCATACAAACGGAATGAGACCATTGTATTTGGATTGAATCAGGTTATTCCAGGTTGGACCGAGGGCGTGCAGCTGTTAGGCAAGGGTGGAAAAATCAAACTATTCATTCCATCCAATTTGGCCTACGGCGAAAGAGGTGCGGGTGGCCTGATCCCCCCTAATGCTGCTTTGATATTCGACGTCGAATTAATTGACATCAAATAAAACATTTGTCTTTGAATCTCCACTTCTTTCTTGAGATTTGCTGAAGCAAGGGGACACGAACGCTGTTTTAAAAAATTTGTTTTTTTGTAACGAAGAGCACACGGCGGCGGGAGATAACCAAAGACAACATTGAAGCCGGGTTCCCATGAGGAACTCGGCTTTTTTAGTTTCAATTTAGCTCGGCTTAACTATTGAAGAAGAGCCCTATTCAAGTTCATCTTCCATTTTGACGTCAAGCAATTGTCGGTTGGAATCATCCATTGGATCATCCTGGGGGCGGGGATAATCACGCCATATCCATCGCAGTATTTCAGGCATCATGGCGCCACCCTGTTTGTTTGAATGCGTACCAATTCCAAAGCTATAATTCAGGTCGTAACCCTTTTCAGTAAGGGCCTCAACCATTTTGCGATTCTGTGCGTACCAATCCCATTCAGGATCGTATTTACCCCCACGACGTCGACCTCGATTGTCATTCATTCCTTCCTGAAGGAAGATGCGAATAGGTTTCTTTTCTGATTTACGAATCAATTCAGGATAAACATGTCCGCCACGGATATTGGTAAAACTGCCAATCGTACTGATGACTTTGCGAAATGCATCCGTTCGATGCCAGGCAACCGTGAAAGCGCAAATAGCACCTGAACTGGCTCCTCCAATAGCTCGATCATTCGGGTCATCTGAAATATTGTAATCGTTCTTCAGCACCGGAATCAATTCGTCCACGATCATTTGCGCATAATGATCATTGAGCTCATTGTATTCTTTTGGGCGCGTGTTAATTCGGTCTCCCCAATCACTGGAGGATGACTCCTTTTGATGTGGCAATCTTCCCGGATTGATGAACACGCAGATCGTGATCGGCATTTCCCGTCGGTAGATGAGATTATCCAGCACATTAGGGATGCGATAATCCCCGTCGAGACTGACAAAAGCATGCCCATCCTGAAACACCATCAAACGAGCAGGCGAAGTTGCATCGTATTGAGCTGGCACATAGACCCAGTAATGCCGAGTCGTATTAGGAAAAACCTGACTGGCGTGGGTCAATGGTCCGGTCACCGCGCCTTTGGGAACTCCATCCTGAGGTAATGAATCCGGCCCCAGTTTGTAAACATCATCCAAAGGGCCCGCGTTTATGATACAGACTGAAAAGACTCCAGTTAATAATGCTATAAAACCAAATGATTGGGAGATTGAACGTTTCATATCAAAAAAAATTCTTTTTACGATTTGGAAAGACAGATCAAATGTCCCAGATCATTGCGCACATAAATACGTTGATCAGCGAAAATCGGAGTCGTCCAACAAGTGGAGTCCAAGATTTTTCGTCGTGAGAATTCTTTGAAGGCAATTTTATTCATCCCGGATACCGCCAGCTCGCCTGATTCAGAAAGTGACAGGATGTGCTCCCCTAGTCCAATTGTATTCCCAAAACCGAAGCCTTCCCTTGACCAAATGAGTTTACCTGAATCAAGACTGACAGCAACCAAAAGTGAGTTACGGCTTCCCTGTTTCCCATCAACACGGTAAATCACACCGTCTGCAATCACGCTATTGTTCATGGCATTTTTAATCTCTCGGGTTTTCCACATGCCAGTCAGATTCGTTCCATCGAAAGCAAGCAATTCCGAAGTCATATTGCCTGAAATAAAAATCTGCAAACCAGCTTTCAGAATGATCGGTGTCGTAGCCTGCATATCGAACTGAGCCTTGAAAGGATGCCTTGCTATCTCAACACCACCGCGGGCTGTCAGGATACTCAGCCCTTTACCATCCATGGTCGCCACAAACTCAGTGGCCCCGTTTTCAAAAATAACCGGGGTTGTGTATCCGGGACGGTAGGTTTCTTGAGAAACCCATAGGGCCTTTCCATTGGAAGCATCCAGAGCAGCGACTTTTCCAGCAGAAACAATAATACGGCCATCGTGCAGGACAGGAGAACTCGCAAAACCCCAGCTGGGTATTTTGATGCCGAAGATATCCACCAGATTGGCTTCCCAATTCACAGATCCATCCTGAACATTCAAGCTGTATATACGACCGTCCTTACTCAAGGTAAACACGCGGTCACCATCAATCGTAGGCGAAGCATTGGGCCCTCCTTTATGCATTCTAGGGATAAGATCGGCATCGTAAGATTTTCTCCATTTTTCCTTCCCGGTGGAGGCCTCCAGGCAATAAAAAGCATTGCCATCCGCCACGGTAATCGAGGCATAGCCAAGGCCAATTTGCTTCTCCCAGGCAATATTGTATTTGTTAAAGTCGGGTATGAAATCTTTTCCTGAAGTTTGGTTGCTTCCATCCGGTCCAAGCCATTGCGGCCAATCTTCGGCAGCCAGAGGAAAACATACAGTAAACGCCAACAACAGAATCGCGGACCGTTGGAATAAAATGGTTTTCATAATGTAGTTGATGAGTGATTCATTCAGGTTAGGTCATCCATTAGATTGCTTCAGGGGTCCACCCAAGCACCACATCAAAAGTCGCTGCCAATTCGTTCATCATGGAGCCTGGAATGGGAGTAAAATCAACAGTCACATTTGCTTGTTGCCTTGAATTTTTGATACGATTCCACAATCCATCTTTTTTGTTACCAGGATGACCTTTGATGTAACACTGTGTTGTTAACAGATCCTTGCCTTGACGTTTCACCTTGAAATGTATGTGGGGCGTGCGCCCAGGGTATGGCACGGGCTTGATGGTGCGGAATACATATTCGCCCTTGGCTCCGGTTAAAAATCTGCCGAAACACTGAAAATGGGTATCGCGCCGTTTGAGGTCATCACCACTGCCCGAATGATAGTAGACCCCTTTACCGTCGCATTGCCAGATTTCAACCAGAGCATTGCGTACCGGTTGGCCATGCGCATCTAAAATACGGCCGCTCAGCCATGTGACCTGTCCAACTCCGGGGTTGATCGAATCATTAATGATCAGTAGATCGTTGTCCGTATCCAGAGGGAGAGTATCGGGATAGAAGGGGCCTTCCGTTGATTTTGGCGTCTTGACCAAAGCTTCGGCCATCAGGCCGTTGACCTGCCAGAGTGAAGCTCCAAGGACGCATTGACGCATGAATTGCCGTCGTGAAAAAATATTGGGTTCGGGTTTCATAGTAGGTTTTAAGAATCTTGTTCAGGTGTTTGACCGACAGTGAATCGTTTGTGTTCAGATAGAAATTTTAAAATTTTGGATGGCTGTTGCCATCATAGATGATACGCACCAATTTTGCCTCGGAATTTGACTGAAACCGTCTCTCGCCATGCTCAAGAACATATAAATTCCCGTCTGGAGCAAATTTCATATCGATAGGCCCCGAGGGATGGTAACCGGGCAGGAATCGTTCAAGGGATTGAGCATTGCCCTCATGATCCATAGTTATCATAAAAATGGCTTTCCTTGAAAATTCTGCAACCAACCATTTACCTTCAAAATAATCAGGCCAGGGACGTTTGGCGTTTGGATAGTCTGCACGACGGTAAACGGGTCCGCCCGTGGCGGAGCGCTCTCCAGTTCCCATGGAAGGAAATTGTTCGTTTTGATCGTGGGAATAATTGATAAAGGAAGGAGAAACAGGAGGCAATTCAGTCATCCCCGTATTATTGGGTGAAAGATTCGTTGGAGATTTTGGGTTTTTTATTTCACCGGCAGTGTTCGTTTCATAATCCATGAGAGGGTATGCAGCATCCCCCATGAAGTAGGGCCAGCCAAAAAATCCGGGACCACGAGCTTGATTAAATTCATCGAATCCTTTTGGTCCGAGTTTGGAATCCTCGCTTCCGTCAGGCCCCGTCTCTCCCCAATATAGATAACCTGTCGCACTATCGATGGAAACTCTCCACGCATTGAGATGTCCCATGGTGTAAATTTCCGGCCGTGTCAAAGGAGTGGTGAGGGGAAAAAGATTTCCGTGGGGAATGGAATAGTTACCATTGGGTTCTGGGTAAATTCTCAAAATTTTGCCTTCAAGGCTATCGGTATTGGAAGCACCACGCTGGCCATCCCAACTACTACGACCCAGTCGTTCATCAGTGTGGGATGTTTCATTGATCCCGGTATTGTTCCCTGTCGCGATATAAAGATTATCATCCTTATCCCACGTCATCCCTCCCCCCGTGTGACAACAGGTTTCACGTTGTGCAGGGAATCCCAACAGAATTTTTTCTGAATCCGCCATGAGGGTATCATCAAGGATATCCCAGCGACTGATAATCGCCTTGGCTTGATTCGGATGAAAATAATAAAGATACATCCATCCATTTTCTCGAAAATCGGGGTCGAGAGTCATCCCCACTAAACCCTGCTCTTCGTTACCGCTCGTATTGACTTCCAGGAACCCGATTGTCCTAACGCTCGCATCAGTGGGCTGATACAACTTGATGGCTCCCTTCCGCTCTATAAGGAAAACGCGCCCATCATCAAGCACCTCAAAGACCAGAGGCTCATCCAGGTTATCCTGAATCAGGACGGTTGATTCAAATCTGAGATGATCGTTGTGAAGGTATGCCTTTTTTATGATATCGAAGGAATCATTTGCCTGTAAGCTCATGAACAAGTTGATCAGCATGCAACAGCCAATCACCTTGCGAATCTTTTGATTCAATGAATTCACCATTTTTGTTTTTTGCTTTTGCTCAAGATGACTTTTAGAATTGTCACCCAAGACTCTCAAAGGTGGCTATGTTATCTGCATACCATGCATCCTGTCCACAAATCCACCAATAAATCGAGGGCAGAATTAAGTGGATGCGAAGAGTTTACATAGTTAGGCAGCAGAGTAGAACAAATTTCGTCTGATCAACCTGTTTTAACTGCTAAGTGTGTCACCCAGTTTTCTTTGAGGATTATCAGCCCAGAAGCTGAGAATGGCGAGTGCGAGTGGGATGATCATGCTCAGTAGTAAAATCGGGCGGTAGGAACCTCCCATTTGTTCACTCCAACCAAAAATCAAAGGCCCCATACCGCTTGCAATGACCATGGTGGACATGTTGATTCCACTGATCGAACCTAACCATAAGCGACCAAAAAACCTTGGCCATATGATACCCGAAAGACTGACAAAGCCACCACCTGCAATTCCATTGCCAACCACATAGGCAATAACACCCCAGTTGTGGGTCAATTGATAAAGCCCAAAAACTCCTGCAAGCCCTCCAAGGTTCATCAACATGAGCAAATACTTCAATCGCATTTTGGTATTGATCCAGCCGAAGCTGAAATTCGTGACGACACTGATCACGGCCATGGGGACGAACAAAGTCAAAATCCTTTCTTTATTGAAGGCAAATTCAGAACCGATGGAAAGAATATGAAAAGTAAAAGCCGTTGCAAACATGGCGTAGAAAGCAAAGGATAGATTAAACAGCCAAAAAGAGAAGGTCTGGAGGGTTTCCTTCAGTGTAAAATCATGATGAATGACCATGTCCATGTTAGTGGAGGTTTCTGCTTTTTGCGTGACGCCGTCCATCATCAGCCCGCAATCCTCAGGTCTATCTCGGAAGATCAGCCAACCCAGAGGCCCCATGATAGCCAGCGTTGAAAAACCGATCAATCTCCAGGTAATTTCATATCCATATTGTTCGACCCAGTGATTCAGCCAGCGAGGAGCAAGGGAAAACCCGAATGATACGAAGACGCCACTGAAGGCAAGTGCCATCCCCCTTTTGACATCAAACCATTTACCCATCACATTCCGACAAGTCATCGACAATACCCCCTGAGCTGAGATGCGTATCATGAAAAAACCGAAACCAATGCATGCAAAAGAACATGCCGTCTGCCAGCGCTCAGAAAACATCTGTGAGAGCAAGCGACTCAAATCAGCCACTACGCTCAAGTAAAACAAAACCGCACCCGTAGCTGCCGTTGCGACAACCGTCATCTGCCGATCTCCCCATCGATCAAGCAAGCGCCCCATCCAGGGCAGCATCAAACCACTGGCTACGGTGCCAATACAATAGGCGAGACTCAAGGCCACACGGGACAAACCAAGTTCCTTCATGAGAATATCAGTGAAAACACTGAAACCCATCGTTTGACCAGGGATCGTGAATAGAGTGCCCACAGTGGCACCAAACACGATGACCCAACCGTAAAAGATTGGAAAGCGTCGTGGTTCCCAAGGGAAGTTGGGGGCCATCCACCCTTTGTCATTGGATAACTGCTGATCTTGTTCGTTCGTTTTCAGAGGAGGAAAACTCTGCATCCTACGGGATTTGACAAGCTTAAACTTCAGGATTTGTGATGGTGTGGTAATTTTATTTTGCGAGTGTGATGAGTGAAAATTGATCACGTAGATCACGAAGATCGCAGAATTTTGAATTAGAAATCAAGAAGTATTCCTCTGATTGAAGGAGTGTTTCAAACCGAAAGGAAAGATCCTATTTGGTAGGGTCACGCGCGCATTCAAGAATTTATCTGTCACAAATACAGTTGGATGCGTTATCGCCGCGCAGCAACGCGGCCCTACCAAATGGAAACCCTTTGAGAGTGTCTTCCTCTGGCTCGAATCACTCCCTTTGATCTCTCTTACTGTCTTGACTCAATCCCTGATTCTTCCATTCCAACAAACCACAGTACAACAATGGCAGGATGAACAAGGTGGCGGCAGACAAGAAGGCTCCGGTATCTGCATGCATCTTTGTTCGGTGCGTAAATTCCTTCATTGAGCAGTAAAGAACGGGTACGACAAAAATACTGATAACCACCACCAGCATGCCACCAAAGGAAGGTATCGCCATGGGCACCATGATATCTGATCCGCGCCCGGTTGAGGTCAGGATAGGGATCAACGCCAAGACAGTGGTGGCGGTTGTCATCATACAAGGACGTGCTCGTCTGACACCTGCCTCGATAGTGGCGAGGCGTATATCTGTAATGGACATATCCTTTAACCCTCGAAACTTTTGATCCAGGTAAGTGGCCATGATAACACCGTTATCGGATGCGATCCCGAACAAGGCAAGAAAACCTACCCATACGGCGACACTTAAATTGAAGGGGCGAACTTGAAACAGCTCTCGAAAATTAAAACCAAACAACGAGAAATTAAGAAACCAATCCTGACCATAAAACCACAGCATCAAGAAGCCGCCGGCCCACGCCACAATGATTCCAGAGAAAACGAGCATTGCATTCGCAGTAGAACGAAATTGAAGGTAAAGAATCAGAAAGATGGCCAACAAGGCGAGAGGAAGAACAACCATCAAGCGCTTTTCGGATCGCACCTGATTTTCATAGCTTCCTGCAAAAGTAAAACTGACACCATCCGGAATTTCCAGAGTACCCTCAGAGATCTTGCTTTGCAGAAAGGCATCGGCAGCCTCCACCACTTCCACTTCGGCGTACCCCGGTTTCATATCAAAGAGGACATACCCAATTAAGAATGTATCCTCACTCTTGATACTTTGAGGACCACGCAAATACTCGATATTTGCTAATTGCCCCAATGGTATTTGATTTCCATTCGGAGCGGGAACCAGGATGCGGCCAAGTGATTCAATCTGATCACGCAGCTCACGAAGATATCGCACGCGCACTGGATACCTCTCACGACCTTCCACGGTTGTCGTGATGCGTTTCCCGCCGATACCCACTTCAATCACCTCTTGCACCCGAGCCAATTGAATGCCGTATCTTGCAATAGCCTCTCGATCGATCACAATTTCCAAATAGGGTTTCCCAACAATGCGATCAGAAAAAACAGTGGAAGGTTCAATCGATGGAACCTCTTTGAGCAGCTGCTCTAATCCCAACCCAACCCGTTCGATCGTTTCCAAATCGGGTCCCTTGACCTTGATCCCCATCGGAGCACGCATGCCACTCTGAAGCATCACAATTCTCGCAGCAATGGGCTGCAGTTTAGGTGCAGAAGTAGACCCCGGAATCTTGGCTGCTTGAACAATGGCATTCCAAATATCTTCCGAATTCTCAATACCGTTCCAAAAATCACGACCTTCATTCATCTCAGGATTTAATGCTGCTCTCCACAGGCGAAAAGGCCTGCCATTTTTATCGTCAATCAATTCTCCTGCCCCATCTCTTTCAAATTTTCCCGACACGTAATAAGGCTGACCATCGGGCGCATTGACAGCATGCCCATGACGATCGCGGAAGTAATCGTTTTGTTGTGAATCGTATCTGAATGATAGGGGATGTCCCTGTTCATCCGTGATGTATTCAGGCAGGAAATTAACGATGGTTTCCACCATGGAAATAGGTGCGGGATCAAGCGGAGTTTCCGCTCGCCCCAGTTTACCCACCACACTTTCTATTTCGGGGATTTGACGAATCGCCATGTCCTGCTTACGCATGGCGTCCATGGATTCACCAATCGACGCATGAGGCATGGTCGATGGCATGTACAGGTAAGAGCCCTCGTCCAGCGAAGGCATGAACTCCTTACCTAATCCAGGAAACAAGTACTGCGCGTGAGCCAAGGGGGTAATGCTGCGCACCCCGTTGGGCAACCAACCAAATAAACCATTGAATCCTAACCAGGACATCCCTCCCAGCATGACAAGAACCAAGGGCAATAACATAAAGATCAGGCGATGTCCCAAACACCATTCCAACATTGAACCGTAATATTTGAGAAACAAATGAACAACGGATAATATCCCCCCGATCATCGTACCCACAAAGATGCAATTAAGCAAAACCCCCTGCTCCAGGCCTAATGGTAACCAATGCTTTGCGAGAAAATAGCCAACCACCATGACTGCCAAATAATTGAATACACGAGGCATATGCATTGTGAATGATTCAGGCAAACGATGCTCCATCATCCGATAACCACTGGTGATTAATAAAACGATGCCAAGCAGTCCCCAGAGCATGTGAGGAGAGGGTCCCTTTAAGTATCCGATCACCCATGTTACACTTAGAATTGCACCAGTGATGAAGACTAATCCGAACACGATCTTCTTTAAGGTCTTACCTTTGATTTTGCCGACAAATAAAGTGTGAGCAAACGGTGGGATCACGCAGATGGCAACCAACACAGAAGCCATCAACGCAAAAGTTTTGCTCCAGGCAAGTGGCGTGAATAGCTTTCCTTCAGCAGCCTCCATGGTAAACACCGGTAGAAAGCTGATCACGGTCGTCGCGACGGCAGTCAGCACGGCACTTCCAACTTCTTTGGAAGCTCGCAAAACAACCTGCAATGTATCCTCACAGGGCTGGGCGTCGTCCAGATGTTTGAGAATGTTTTCACAAATCACAATCCCCATATCGACCATGGTTCCAATGGCAATCGCGATGCCTGATAATGCCACAATATTGGCGTCCACACCCACTACTTTCATGGCACTGAAACAAATGAGCACCGATAGTGGAAGCAAACCAGCAATGAGCATGGAACTACGGAAATGCATGACCATGACAAGCACCACGATGATGGTGACCAGGATCTCTTCGGAGAGGGCATCGTTGAGTGTTTCCAACGTTTCATTGATTAAACCCGTACGATCGTAAAAGGGCACAATGGCCAGCCGACTCACAGTCCCATCAGCCAACGTTTTTTGGGGTAACCCCGGTGTTATTTCCGCAATTTTGGATTTTATATTCTGAATAACTTGAAGCGGATTCTCCCCGTATCGAACGACTACTACCCCGCCGACAGCTTCGGCACCTTCCTTATCAAGTGCTCCCCGACGGAGGGCGGGACCATGGACCACGTTTGCCACATTTTTTACATAAACCGGTACATTGTCATTTACCTTGATCACGCTGTTCTCAATATCTTTCAACGATTTAATGAACCCAACACCCCGAATGACATATTCCACCTGATTGACTTCAATCGTTCTGGCCCCCACATCTACGTTGGCCATCTTGACTGCCATGAAAACATCTTCCAAACTAACGTCGAATGCGCGCATGGCATCTGGATCCACATCAATTTGATACTCTCTTACATACCCTCCGACAGAAGCTACCTCACTGACACCTTCAGCCGAAAGCAACGCATAACGAATCTGCCAATCCTGAACCGAGCGCAATTCATCTAAATCCCAGCCTCCAGTTGGATTCCCTGACTCATCCAGGCCTTCCAAAGTGTACCAAAAGACCTGTCCTAATGCCGTTGCATCTGGCCCCAAAGTAGGTTGAACACCGGAGGGTAGACCCCCAGAAGGAAGGCTGTTTAATTTCTCCAGCACCCTTGATCGAGACCAATAGAAATCGATATTATCTTTGAAAATGATGTAAATTGTGGAGAAGCCAAACATGGAGTAGCTTCGAACCGTTTTCACCCCAGGCACGCCCAGAAGTGAAACCGTCAAAGGATAGGTAATCTGTTCTTCAACATCCTGAGGAGATCGCCCCATCCATTCAGTAAATACAATTTGCTGATTTTCTCCAATGTCCGGAATCGCATCCACCGGTAAAGGATCTCTTGGCAGATCACCTAATTCCCAATCGAAAGGTGCAACCAACAATCCCCATGTGACACAAAAGAAAACACCAAGAATAACCACCAATTTATTGCGTAAACAAAATTCGATGAGCATTCCCAAAGGCCCTAGGTTTTCTTGAGGCGATTTACTCATGGAGAAGATCGTCCCCCTTTTCTGATGTCAGAGTCAGGCGCTCTTTTAGCTCACCACAGGTAAACATTGAGCTGCCAAAGTAAGGATTCTCAATCCCTGACTTGTTTTGAATCCAATCGCCACCCTTTCCCCTAAATGCCATAGGACAGTGATAAATGAGTACCTCTTGTTCCAGGCCACTTCCGAATTGTTTCAGCATTGGGACCAGCGCGTTGGACAATTCCAAAAATCCCTCACGCACGTTCTGAATATCAGGCGCCTTATCCATGCGCACCAATGCAGCATTCATCAAATTAACATGACCATCCCAAAAAGACTCACCATCCTCGTCAAGCACGCCTTCCTCCATTGTATCGAGTTGGTGTTTCAATGAGGCTGTGTGTTCTTGACTTTTTTCTATGCTGTCATGGCTTAAGGTAGATTGAAGTTCAAGATAGTCGTTCAACATTAATTTCAATGATTGAGTCCAAGCATCAGGAACATCGAATACAGAAACCACTGGAGGGTTGGATGCTATTTGGTCATCATTTGATTTCGCTTGAGCATGACTGGAATGATCATGACGAGGCATGGAACCTTCTCCCCCATCTGGATTCATCATACTGGGTTTGGCCTGGATTTGAACTGCGCTGTCGATCTTGAAACTACCTCTGCTAACAATTTGCTCACCTTCCTCCAAACCATCGAAGACAATATAATAATCACCTGCCCTGGGCCCAAGTTCCACTACTCTCCCCTCAAAATGGCCAGGTTTGGTTGAGAGATAAACCACCGCACGTTTTCCAGTGATTAAGGGTGCCGATGCAGGAATCACCAAAGGAGCTTCTTCCTCCAAATGATCAGCAGAAACATATCCCATCGATTCGGCGCTCACTAAATCCATGCCACATATATCACAGCTACCAGGCTCATTTTTAACAATTTCAGGATGCATGGGGCTAATCCATTTCCCCATTAAATCAGGATTCATGACACGCCCTCCTTTTGCAACTCGCGACTTAACAGTGGCACGAACAAACATGTCTGGCTTGAGTTTACCGTCGGGATTAGGAAGGTTGACCCTAATCTTCACCGTGCGAGTGCTGGAATTGAGAATGGGATCAATGAAGGCAATTTGACCTTTGAACACCTGACCAGGATAAGCTTCGGTTCGAAACTCGACGGCTTGTCCATAATGCAACCACGGAAGATCAGATTCATATGCGTCGAGCTTGACCCATACTTTGGATAAATCTGCAATGGTGTAGACCTGATTACCGGTTTTAACATACATCCCCTCCAAGGCATCCTTGTGAACGACTATGCCACTAATCGGTGAATTGATGGTGATATGATCCGAGGAAGTTCCACTCTCTTCGATGGCTGAAATCTGATCTTCAGATAAACCCCATAATCGCAGTTTCTCTTTGGTAGATTCAATATTGGCCAAGGATTTTCTTTTCAGAAAATTACTTTCACTGGCCTTCAAAGATTCAGATGTTTGAATAGATTGGAGCAATTCTTCCTGTGCCGACAATAAATCAGGACTATATAGATCTACAAGGTGATCTCCCTTGTTGACCGCTACTCCAGTATAATCGACATAAAGCCGATCAAGACGTCCAGGCACCCAAGCGGTGATGTAGGACAGTCGTGTTTCATCATATTCCACTTTACCCACCATCCTAATCTCCGTTTCAACAAACTTACGTTCGACAGCGGTTGTTTCGATTTCAGCCAATTTCATGGCTCTTGGAGAAAGCGATAACGAAGGAAATCCCGCCAAATCATCGGTCCCGGATGTGACAGGAATAAGATCCATGGCACAGATGGGGCACTTGGCATTTAGATCCTGTAATTTAACAGACGGGTGCATCGAACATGTGTAAAAAGCAACATTACTGTGACTTGCATGCTCTGTTAAACCATCCGTGCGAATTGGTTTGGAGCTGCCTTTAAAAAGCATTCCGGCGACAAAAGCCAAAATAACAATGGGGATATGGAATAATAAAATCTTTTTCATAATTTAGGGCTTCCCTCCATTTGCTGAGACTGGGGTAATTTTCTACCAAGGATTCGTTCAATTTTCGCAAGACTGATTTCGTGATCCGTCCGCGCTCGTTCATAGGATAGTTGAAATTCGAGCAACAGGCGTTGAGCATCGATAAGTTCAGAAAATTCTACGCGCCCCCCTTCATAAGATTCACGCGCAACATTCAGTGAATTCCTGGCCAAGGTTGTGAGTGTCGTTTGGTATAATATGAATTTTCGTTCAGCATCTTGAAATTCAAATAACGCCATTTTCAGATCAGCATTGAGTTGATTCCTGGAATCCTGAAGGTCAGCTATGGATGCATGATACTGGTGTTTCGCTTCGGCAAGAGCGGCACGTTTTTTTCCGTACCACAAAGGAATATTCACTGAAAACATTACCATCACAGGATCCTTTCCACTGTCCGATACAGCAGGATTAGCAGATTCTCCGGTAGCAATGTAATCCACGCCCAACTGCACATCGGGATAAAATTGTTTTTTGGCTAGTGCTACATCAATGGATTTCGTTTTCACCTGGTGCTTCAGCCGTTTCACCTTGTGATTGGATTGATTGATCAATGAAGACAACAGATCCCACTCTATCGAAACCGGCGAGTATGTAATGGCTTTTGGCATGGGTAAATGGCTCTCGATTTTTAAACCAACGGCGACATTTAGTTTCCCCAAAACAGGAAGGCGCATTTCATTCAACGCCTTCAATCGGTCTTCCAATTTGCCAATTTCAATCTGGGCCTGCATAACGCCACCTATCCCGTTTCCTGCGCGCACTTTCGCCTGAGCCACGCCTTCGAGATTTTTTAGCAATTCAATGTTTTGGTGTGTAATGTCAATTGCCTTGCCCAAGTAATAGTATTCGTAATAAGCAGCTTTCACTTGGTAAAAAAGCCGCACCTTTTCGGCATCAAAACGTTCTTTTGCAATTTCGGCTTCCTCTGAGGCTTTATCATTTCTCAAACCTAACTTCCCGAACCAAGGAAAGGTTTGAGAAATCCCAACACGGTGATTTTGCGGGCCCACACGTGTCTCCACTTCGCTGATGTAATAACCATAGTTGAATTTAGGATCGGGTAGTGAATAAACCTGTGGAATTCGTTCAAGAGCCGCCTTCCATTGTGAAAACTTAGAACGCAATCCAGCATTTTGTAATGCTGCATATTCCAAATAACCTTCTAAGGAATACTGTAGTTCCATTTCGATTCTTTGATCGGAAATGGATGCCGTTGGGTTCAATTGAGGCATTTTTTCGGTCATCCCATTTCTATGATCATAGGAATTGGAAACAGACGTGGCACAGCCCAACATCAGGACAATTGGAACTATGCTCCAAATTGGATTAAGTAAATTTTGTATATTCATCGGGAAATCTCATCATCAATCGAACGATTCTATGAAGGCTCGAATGACTTGCCAAACCGACGAAACGTCAGTCTCTGGCAGATTAATTAAAATCAAAGACCACAAGAAAACAGGTGGTCACAACAAGAAGTGGAAGATTAGGAAAAAGAAGGAGGAGCCTGGCTGTGAATAGCCGGGCCAAGACACAGTTCAGGTGTAAGCGTCCAGTCACGCCATGATTGAGAAGACAAGTAATCGAGCATTGTCTCGATGGACGAAGCGGGCTGAATGCTTATCAAAAGGCAACGTTGAGGGATCAACAAGTCATGAGCCTGAACCCAATCAATTTGATGTGCGTTTTGACTGATCAAATCCACAGAACAACAACAGAGGGTTCCTCCTTCTGAATCTGATGATTCCGAATTGGAATGGCAAGGAGGTGAGGATGTTTTTGTTGCCCCATGACAAGTGGCAGACGTTTCGGTGGATGAACCATCCCTAAAGTGGTTCATGTCTGCCCCCATCAGACACAAGGTTTGGCAATAGACAAAACTCACCAACCAACAAAGACATACGACCGACGCCGTCAGACGTAGGATCAAGACTTTGCTTGGATAACGCGTATTCACTAGTGAAAAATTACATCCACGGCCCAATTATTTCCATCTTTTTTATCACATTATGAGTAATCGTGAAATGATTCAGGCAGATCAAACTGCTCAATCATCGCATTGTAAAAAGCTCACCGAGAGGAAATACCGAAGAAAACCATTAAACCAGGATACCATTGTTTAAGCTACAACATACACTTATTCCAAGCAAAACCGCTTGCTCACTGCTGCAATTGCAAAGGAGTCAATTGAAATCAAGCCTTAAGGATTTGGGTCAGAGCGCTCTGTCGATACAAGAAGAAGGACTACTTAAATCACACTCAATACCTTTCCAAGACGGTTTCCTCGAAATCAGATGGATTCACCCGGCCAGCCTTGACTTGCTCACCTGACATATGTCGTTCAAAAAAATGCGCTGTGCGTTTGTTGAAGTGTGGGTATGCATCGAAGATCTCCCCTTTGCCAAACATACGGGGATCCCCATGACATTTGAAATCTAGAATCATTAGATCGCGCATTTGATTTTTGCTCGAGATAAGGATTGGACCCACGCGGACTGGAACCGCAAAGAACCTACATATCCCAAGCGTCTATGTGCAGTGCTGTGAGGTTTGGAACGTTCCCGTCTAACCCCTTCAAGCCAGGACATCACGAACGACCCCACCATGCACGTCTGTTAATCGACGATCGAATCCATTGTAATAATAACTCAGGCGTTCATGATCAAAGCCAAGAAGATGAAGAACCGTTCCGTAAAAATCCCAGACGGTGGTTGGATTTATAGCCGCTCTTCGACCAAATTCATCTGTCGCGCCATAACTCATGCCGCCCTTGACACCCGCACCTGCCATCCAGCATGTAAAGCCGTCGGGATTATGATCACGGCCAGAAGTTCCTTCCTGATGTGTTGGCATGCGCCCAAACTCGGTCGTCCATAAGACCAAAGTGTCGTCCAGCATGCCACGTTGTTTGAGATCCGTCAGCAAAGCGGCCGTTGGCTGATCAAAGATCGGACAATGCCGCTCGTAATCAGATTTCAAGGTCTTGTGCGCATCCCAATTCAACAGTCCGTCTACTCCGCTGGCTCTTGATGCACAATAGAGATTGACATAGCGTACGCCACGCTCCAATAAGCGCCGAGCCAGGATGCAATTTTGTGCATAACCATCCTTGAGTGTATTACTGTCCCCGACTCCATAAAGCTTTCTCACTGAGTCTGGTTCTCTACTTAAATCCGAAACCTCTGGAGCAGAAAGCTGCATACGTGCCGCTAATTCATAGGCAGCCATTCTCGCCTGCAGAGCGGAATCACCGGATCGATCTTCAGCGTGTTGCTGGTTCAAAAACTCAATCAATGATCGTGTTCTCTGTTCTTCTGAAGCAGAAACCACCCCTGGGCGTGACAGGTTTCGAATGGGCTGTTGCGCACTCATCAAGATGGCCTGATGTCTTGCGGGTAAAAACCCATTACTCCAATTCGCTTTTCCATTGGGGGGCTCCCCTCTTACGTCAGGGATGGCCACATAGGTCGGTAGATTTTCGTTGGCCGTTCCCAAAGCATAACTCATCCAAGCTCCCGTGCTTGGGAAGCCTTCGGTGGGATGGCCAGTGTTCATGAAAACACATCCCGGACCATGTGTGTTTGTCTTGGAATGCATGCCATGAAAAAAGGCAATATCATCCACGTGTCTGGCCATGTAAGGTAACATCGAGGAAATCTTTTTTCCACTTTGACCACTCGCAACAAAGGGCCATGGACTGCGCATAAGATTGCCATTTTTACCCTGGAATGAGAGGAAGGCCTCCTCTCCGGGAAGCGGCTTCCCGTGCCATTGATCCAGCCCGGGCTTATGTTCCCACAAATCCATATGAGAGGCCGCTCCGGGACAAAATATCTGAAGCACTCTCGAAGCTTTTGGCAGATGATGCGTCTGCCCCAAACCAGGTTCCCAAGTCCGTGGGCCATCGGCCAGCCCCTCCTGTCTCAACAGGGCTGTCAAACCCACACCTGCCAGGCCAGTGTAAACATCATGTAAAAATCCGCGTCTATTTCGGAGAGCCTGCCATGCGGATTGTGTTGGAGTTTTCATCATGCTTTGAATGACTGATCAATCAATGTGGATAAATTCATTGGAATTAAACAATGCCCGGCAAAAGAGGACACCTCCCAAGTCTGCTTTGAAAGCCAGTGCTTTTTGCAATTCACTTTCTGTAGGGTTTCTCCCATAGGATCTCGAATAGGCAAGCGTAACCCAACGTTCCTCATCGCCTGCTGAATCTTGATCTAATTGATTTGAAAGTGCTTTTGCCATGTCGAGCGTAAAAGAGTGATTCAACAGGGTTAGCGCCTGAAGCGGTGTGGTGGTAGAGGCTCGTCTCGGCGCAGGAAAAGCTGGATCTGGACAATCAAATTCCGTCATCAGATCAACAATGGCCGCGCGTGCATTGTGATGATAAATACCGCGCCGATAAGTTTCAGAACCATGATGATCCAAGGGCTGGTAGGTAGCGACATTATCTTGAAGATAGCGGTATAACTTGAAACCAGCCCCCCCCATTTCCACCTTGAGCACTCCCGATACTTTCAGCATGGAATCACGAATCTCCTCTGCAGAAAGTCGACGAGGTGGGAATCGCCAGAGAAATTTGGAATCTGCATCTGCACGAGCAGCATCGGATCGAAAAGTGGAAGACTGTCGATACGCTTGAGACATCACCAATAATTTGTGGAGCGGTTTCATGCGCCATCCATTGTCCAAAAGCTGACCTGCCAACCAATCCAGCAAATCCGCATGACTTGGCTGACTTCCCATGACACCAAAATCACTTGGAGTACTGACCAGACCATGGCCAAAGTGTTTTTGCCAGATGCGATTCACCCACACTCGCGGGGTCAATGGGTTCTCGCCGGACACGAGCCAATTGGCAAGCGCCAAGCGCCTTTTTCCTTCGGCAGCCCCCGGATCAAGGCGGTAACCTTCAGAGGTTGCATCGAAAGCAGAGAGGCTCGCAGGCACCACTTCCTTACCTTTACGCTGAGGATTTCCTCCGATGAATACGTAGGTTGATTCTTCAATACCAGTGAAATTTCCGGCCCACCAGCGGGGCAGTTCAGGCACATCCTTGCGCTCGCGATCCAGTCTTGCGATGGCAAGATTCAGCCCCTTCAATTGCTGCCGTTCCTCACTCGTTTGCTCCATCATCATCCAACGCCACTTACGATGTGCATCATTGACGGGTTGACGGTCGTGAGAGTCCGCCACCTTTTCCCATTGCTCACCGTCTGACGAAACTTCCAGTCGATACTCAGAGACAAAATTGGCAACCGACTGATTGCCTGCATCGCCACCTCTGTCACTGGAAAAATAAATACGATCGATTTCAGCTGGTTTGGAAAGTGTGATGCTCAGTTCAGACCCCCGAGCAATCCAACGGGCTCCGTATTCACCGTCAATCGTCAACTGCGCACTGTATGCCTTCACAAAATCTTCTGCAATACGGCTTGCACCCTTTGCGAATCCCCCCAAAGCGAGTGACGCAACATTCTGCCCCGCTTTTCCTGAGGTCCATACTTCGAATTCGTCGATCCCATAACCTGAACTTGCGTATGGATTACTTTCGGTGCCTTCCACGATCAGTCGAACATATTTTGCAAACCGCTTTTCAAACCGTTCTTCAACTCCCGTTCGCTTGATCGGGTCTCTTGTCCAGGATTCGGCAAACAAATCTTTTTTCATTTCCGCACGCTTCAGGATGACAATTTCAAGTCTCTCTTTCTCCTTTGCCAAACCATTTCGTTCAGCGTCCAGTGGCTCCATCATTCTCTTGCGTTGCTCGCGTTCTGCATTGCTGGCAATTTCACGCGAACCATGGCGTACTCCCGCAAAAGTCGCATACCACCGGTAATAGTCTTCCTGAGAGATGGGATCGAATTTATGGTAATGACAACGCGCGCAACCTACGGTCAGGCCAAGAAAGGCTTCGGAGCTGGCACGAATCATTTCATCAATGGTGTTAGCGCGGATCTGAGCAGCCTGAGCGGGATCCTGATTTCCCACATCATCATATGGACCACAAACAAGGAAAGTGGTTCCAATTTCGACATCAGGTTGATTGGGGCCGAGCTGGTCACCGGCAAGATGCTCCTTGATCAGTCTGTTCAAGGGCTTGTCCTGGTTAAAAGAACGGATGACGTAGTCACGGAAAGGCCAGGCATTTCGAATGATTTCGTTACGCTCAAATCCGCGACTTTCACCAAAACGTATGACATCCAACCAGTGCCTCCCCCATCGTTCCCCGTAATGCGGCGAAGCCAGGAGTCGATCCACCAGATGCTCGTACGCATCAGGTGAAGGATCACCGACAAATCGCTTGACCTGCTCCACCGAAGGAGGCAAACCAGTGAGATCGAAACAAAGCCTCCTGATCAACTGCCTGCGACTGGTGGGCACTGAAGGTGATAAATGCTGGTTTTGAAGTTCCTCGAAAATAAACGCATCGACTGGATTTCGTTTCCATGAAACTGGAGCTTTCGTGACATCAGGGACGCTCACTTCTTTCAGCGCTTGAAAGGCCCACCAGGATGCATCTGCCTGAGAAGCTTCCTTGAGGACCTTGCCTTCAGGCCAGAGAGCCCCCTGAACCACCCATTTCCGCAAAACCTCTACCTGTTCAGAGGACAAAGGATCGCCGTCTTCGGGCATCTCCGGTTTCTTCCCTGCACTCACGGGCTCGACCAGGTCCAACAAATGGGATTGATCTCCGTTCCGCACATCAAGGTAACCTCCGTCACGCAAGTCATCAGGTGTTGCAAGCGAAACATCTCCTTCTTCGTTACCGAGGTAATGACAGCGCAAGCAATGCGTCTCGAGCATGGGCGCAACCTTCTCCAGAAAGAGTTTCGAGTCATCGGCATGAACCGTCACTCCGAAAAGCAAAACACATGGAAGGACGCGACAGGAAGGTGGCATCAACCTGTGCAAAGTCGCATTCTGAAGCCATTGATTGAGGGAATGTTTCATTGTTCTCAACTTTTCATGCACCCAAATCAGTCCCCTTTTATTGCCACATGGGATTATCCTGATGGGATCGTTCCATTTCAATACTCAGCTGGGTCACCAAGGACTGATGGTTTCCAGCCACATCGTACAACTCGCCCAGGTCCTGATCAAGTCGGAACAGCTCAAAGGAACCATTTCGATGCTTCACCCCTTTCCATGGCCCCAGTCGGATGGCCTGAAAATGTCGACCTCCACCATGAAACTCCCAATAAAGATATGGATGCTGTTTCTGGCGTCGATCATTACCCAACAAAGCGTCCACAAAACTAATGGAATCCAGTCCTCTGGGTGCCCGTGTTCCTGCCAGCTCTGCAGCGGTTGTCATGAAGTCACCAAAATAGCCAATGTGATCCGAGACAGATTGAGGTGCAATTTCGCCTGGCCATCGAACAATCATCGGCACACGAATGCCACCTTCGTAAAGATCACGCTTGATACCACGCAAAGGTCCGTTGGAATCATTGAAATCAGGATCGTTGCCACCCTCTCGGTGCGGTCCATTGTCAGAGGTAAAAAACACAATGGTATGTTCATCAATGTTCAAATCCTTCAGCAAGGCCATGAGTTTACCAATATCGGCATCCAGGCGACTGATCATAGCTGCGTGCCCTTTTTGAGGTTCAGGCCAATCCATAGCTGAATATATCCCGTAATCCGGCACTTCCATTCCACGCTTGCCACCTTCGTTATTGGCATGAGGAATCGTCAATGACAGATACAGAAAGAAGGGGTTTTCATGGTTGCGTTTCACAAATTCAAGGGCTTCATCGGCACATAAATCATGCGAAAAGGTCGTTCGATCGGTCGCATACCCTGCCCCGTCCAAACGATCATTTTCCACCTTGTTTCCTTTCAAAGGAACGCGTGTTTCATTTCGAAAAAGAAATTCTGGGTAATAGTTGTGCGCATGTCGCTGGCACAGGTAGCCGAAAAAATAGTCAAAACCCTGACGATTCGGATGCCCCGTTGAACCTGGGCCGCCAAGGCCCCATTTTCCCACGAGTCCCGTGGTGTATCCAGCCTTCTTCAAAACTTCAGCCACCGTGACGGTATCATCAGGCAATGGCCACTGCCCCATGGGCTTGACCTCACGATTCCCTCTCACCAGAGCATGCCCGGTATGATATCCTGTCATCAGAACGCATCTTGAGGGAGCACAGACAGTCGAGCCGGCATAGAATTGCGAAAACCGCATCCCATCCTCTGCCAATTGATCGATCTGTGGCGTCTTGATGCGCTGTTGTCCGTAACACCCAAGGTCACCGTAACCTAGATCATCTGTCATGATATAAATGATGTTGGGTTTTCCGGTTCCTGCCAGAGCAGTGGCTCCCATCAAGGCAACCAGGATGATCTGAAGGCTCAATTTTGTGATGAAATGAAATTGTGTTTTCATGTTGGGTCTATGGAGTGATGGAGCGAATCTTAAAAAATCATCACCATTAGACCAATGAATAAATGCCAGAAGCAGGCATTTGATGGAACAAATGGTCAGATGCGCCTGTCACTTCAAGCTTGAAGATCTGCCTGAGGGGGATAGTTTCCTGCTGTATCCTGATACACATCATTGCTCAAGACGCCTTAATTAACTTGCTATGAAATATCTCTCGCAGTTGCCCAATTTCATCTCTGGAGCCATTGTCATTTTTACATGCGCTCTTTCACCTCAAACATTCTCTGCTGAAATCACTACTGAACAGGCAAAGGAAAAAGTCGATGACAGCAGTCATCTCAATCGATATTTCGGTCAGGAATTTGGGAGCATCGGACAACTGATTGGCACTGACAATGAAGCCGCAGAAAAAAAACTGACGGATCTCATCCAGGTCGTCAGTGGAATGACCCCCGAAAACGAGGATTCGAAGGCTCTTATTCCCAGAGCTCATTCAGCGATTGAATTTTATCAAAAACAGATAAAAGCAGCAAAAACCCCCATCAACGAAATCATTAAAAAACTCAATACCGACCCGAATGACGAAGAGTCCATAGGCATTTATTTCACGCATAAAAACATGACCCTCCAAAAGCTGATAGTGGCTGATGTTGAGGAAGCAGAAAAGCAATTGAAGGAAGCAAAAACTTTTGTTACTGCCATCAAGGAGAAGGCATCAGAAGATGCCATCAAGTCCATTTACGAAATAGGACTGACTAGTTTGACTCAATTCGATGAAGCATTGAGTCGCGCACGCAAACTCCAAAACATGGTCGGTCAAGATGCTGGCCCTTTGGCAATCGAGGCTTGGGTCAATGGAGAACCCATGGCTGCGGAAGACCTCAAGGGCAAAGTGGTGCTTCTTGATTTCTGGGCTGTCTGGTGTGGGCCATGCATCGCCACCTTCCCGCATCTGAAACACCTTCAAGAAGCCTATGGAGACAAAGGTCTGGTCATCCTGGGACTTACCCGATATTACAATTACGAATGGAATGAAAAATCCAAGCGCGCCAGCAGGAGCGAGGCAACAGTAGAGAAAGCCGATGAGCAAAAGATGCTGGTTGAATTTGCCAAATCACATGGTCTCGAGCACCGTTTTGCGATTCAGTCAGACAATTCCATGAGCGAATATTATGGAGTAGCGGGAATCCCGCATGTCGTGGTGCTGGACCGCAAAGGAAAAGTCCAGTTAATGAGGGTTGGCAGTGGAGGACAAAACTCCATGGATGTGGAAGACAAAATCAAAGAATTGCTTTAATAACTCAGCCGACGGGGAGTGAGCGCCCAGATAGTCACATGGACATTTTATTTGAAAATCACCACCAATTCTTGCCAGCGCAACAAGAGATGGCTTTGGCATGATCCATCCATTCATGAAATCAAAACTCGTTCATTTCCCACTTTCTTTGGCCAGGCAATGGTTCATTGCGGTGATCACTCTGACGCTGACCGCAGGTATGCAAGCAGAGGATGAAATCACACCGACAAGAATCGTTCCATTCAAACAGATTGAAAATGTCACGCTGTCATTGCACCTGTTTACGCCGGAGGGACATCAATCCACTGATACGAAACCCGCCATTGTTTTTTTCTTCGGCGGTAGCTGGAATGGAGGAACACCTGCACAGTTTTACCCTCAAAGTGCCTATCTGGCATCCAGAGGCATGGTAGCCATCTGCGCTGAATACAGAACGAAAAACAACCATCAAACCCGTCCTGACAAATGTATCGAAGATGGAAAATCAGCCATGCGATGGGTTCGGTATTTCGCTCACGAGCTGGGTATCGACCCACACAGAATCGCTGCCGGCGGTGGTTCAGCCGGGGGGCATGTGGCAGCGACCACAGCAACAGTCAAGGGGTTCAATTATCCAATGGATCCACCGGTGGACTGCGCACCTCAGGCACTTGTATTGTTCAATCCTGTTTATGACAACGGACCAGGTGGATATGGTCATGATCGTGTTGCCGATTACTGGGAATCCTTTTCTCCCATGCACAATGTGGACGAGAACACTCCACCAACCACCGTTTTTCTGGGCACGCACGACAACCTTGTCCCCGTGGAAACCGGAAAAAAATTCCAAGGGCTCATGCATGCACTGGGATGCCGAAGCGAACTTCACCTTTACGAGGCCCAGGGGCACGGGTTCTTCAACAAAAACAAATACAAGGAAACGCTTTATCAGGCAGACTTGTTTCTGATCTCGCTTGGATTTCTAACTGGCGCTCCTTCCTTCAGTCTGGAGCATTAATCAAGCCCAACTGTTTTCGCTGGCGCCGTCGTGGCCACTGGATAAGTGCACTCATCTTTCAGATTTCACCGCTTTTGACGTTATTTTGTGAGCGCTCCAGATTAAGTCGCTTTGCTGTTTTTTTGAGTTCCTTGTGAATTGATACAGCCAAGGAGCCCTTTTTAAACCCAAGAACTTTGGTGTTTTTAAATCCAAAATGAGATTCAATGGACTCAACTGAGTAGCATTGTAAAACGGGCAAATGAGAGTATTGGCGACAGATCTCCTCTATCCGGTGTTCTGAAATATCCTCTGTGATCAGAATGAAATGAAGTTTCTTTTTGAGGCGGGCCAGAAGAGACTCCCCAACCACCACTGCTCGCGCTCTCAATGCAAATGGGAAGAGGCGTTCGACTGGAGGTTGATCTGGTTTATTTGGCGATTTGTTGATTGGGTCCTCGGTCATCAGTTTACTTGTCGGTAGCGTGGTTACATCCTAAGCTGCCACAAAGCAATCACAAACCAAAATCGATCCATTATCAAAATACGATGAAATCCAAAATCATATTGAGCCTGTTCTTTGCATCGACCTTGTTATCGTGGGGGCAAGGATGGGTGTCGCTTTTTGATGGCAAATCATTTACAGGTTGGGAAGGTAATTACCATTACTTCCGAATAGAAAACAACGCCATTGTAGGCGGGATGACCTATGCCGACATTCCGCGCAATCAATTTCTGAGCACCGCAGATACCTATCAAGATTTTGAACTACAACTTCAGTTCAGATTGGTAGGCAAACAAACCAATGCAGGCGTTCAAATCCGAACCCGACGCATCCCGGACCACCATGAAGTCATCGGTTATCAGGCAGATCTGGGACAAGATTACACGGGCTGTCTCTATGATGAATCCCGTCGTCGCAAGATCCTCGCCGAACCAGATCGTGAAGCACTGGCCAAAGTTTTAAAACCTGGTGAATGGAATGATTACGTCATTCGCTGCGAAGGCAAACGCATCCAGCTTTGGATCAATGGATACCAGACTGTTGATTACACAGAGACGGACCGCTCGATTGAACAGGACGGCATCCTCGCCCTGCAAATCCACGGGGGTCCCGCAGGTGAAGCCTGGTATCGGAACATCAAAATCAAAAAACTCCTCTAATCTCCGTCGTCTGTCGTCTGGTAAAGTCGGCGTATACGGTGATTTTCGCTGTCACCGACATAGACCGAGCCATCTCTGGCAACGAAGATACCATGCGGTCTGGCTAACTTGCACCTGAGTGCAGGTCCATCAGGGCCGTCACCCCGTTGTCCCGTTCCAGCGATAAGCTCAAGCCGTCCTGTCCCGGTGTTCAAGACGCGTATGCTGTGACTTTCCGTATCCGCGAGCCAGACATGGCCATCAGGTGCAATGCTGAGCCCTTTGGGTCCAGACAGTGTCGCCTCTCTGGCAGGGCCCCCATTGCCAGCAAAGCCTTTTTTTCCTGTACCCGCTCTATGTAGCAATTGCCCCTTTTTCATGTCGACACGATAAACAGCATTCCCCTCTCTCAATGCCAGCCAAAGATCGCCATTCTCCGAAACGTCCAGAGCACGCGGTCCATTCAAAGGGGTATGAAAAAGAGGGGAACCATTGGGTGTTGGCTTCTTTTCTCCCGTTCCACTTAATGTTTCCACGAGATGACTGGAACGCCCCACTCTACGAATCCGATGATTGCCGATATCGCAGATAAGTAGATTCCCCCAAGTATCAAACTGGATACTGTGCGGACGGTTGAACTCAGCTTGAATGGCAGACCCTCCATCCCCTGAATAACCAGCTTTCCCCAGGCCAGCGAAGGTAGTAATGATGCCTGTTCTGGCATCGACTTTTCGTACGAGATGATTGGGCATTTCCACAAAAAATATATGGCCTTCTCGATCAAATCGAATTTCATAGGGTTGATTCAGCCGAGCTTCAGTCGCCAGCCCGCCATCCCCCGAATACCCGGCCTCACCGCATCCCGCTACAGTAGAAATCACCCCTTCAGCCGAAAGCTTCCGGATGATGTGATTGTCGATATCACAAAAATACAACGCCTTGTCGGGCCCGACAACCAGACCATAGGGATTATTCAACTCTGCCTCGATCCCGGGACCATCATCACCAGAATAACCTTTCAGACCGGTGCCTGCCACCGTCTCAACAATCCATTCTGCAGCAAGGGATTGACCCGATAACAAGAGCCCCAACCCAGTGACGAAACAAGCAAAGGTGGCGGCACATACATGAGGGTATCCTTTGAAATTGACGTGCAACTGCAACATCACTCTATGTCAGTCCCTTGCTCATTGATTTACAAGGAAAAATGGAAAATGGCTGAGGTCTCGTTGCACATGAATGAAGCGTCCTGTGTTGATCCTCCCTCGCACTGCCAATGGCAGAGGCTAGTCAAGGGAACACCCGAAACCCTGGGTTCATATCTTAATGCGAGGCAGCTGTTTCCTGAGTGACTTTGGTAAAATTCGAATCGTAAACCGAGTCTATCTGGAACCCATCGACCCCCTCCTTGAGGAGGCGTTGAATGTCTCTGCCCGCTGATTCCATATGCTCATCTGTGGGATAACGAAATGTATTGATTGCAGGAAAAATGAGCGCATGGGCTTTCTTCAGCTTTTCAACATCACCCGGCAGCAGTTGATTTGGTAACCCAAACCAGAACCGTTGACCTAATCGAATGCTGCGTCCTTCGCGCAAATGAAGCATTTCATTCGAAGTAGGGGTAAACATGACGTGCTTCATGAGACTCCGCATTTGTTCTGAACCCGAGATGGTGATCGTCGCATGCTGCAGGTGATGCTTGAGAATAAGTCGATCTATCTGCTTCAGGAAGACCTCATTCTTCTGACCCGATTTGAAATCCAGCATCACCCCCAGATTGAGATCGCGACAAAGCCCCAGAGCGCCATCCAGGGTAAGGATATGGTCCTGTGAATTCAGGTATCTGGTATCTGCCAGTTCACTCGAGACAAAATCGGCAATCCGCCCGGGACGACCGCAGGCTTTGTTCAGTGATCGATCATGAAACACAACCGGCACACCCTCTCGAGATGCCTGCACGTCCAATTCCACCATATCATAACTTCGTTCAGCAGCGCGCGTGATGGCGGTCAATGAACACTCCGGCGCATCCACCGATACCACACCTCCTCGATGGGCAATCAGAATGGGGCTTCTTGTGGTTAAGTCACCACGATCCTTTAAATCAATCATTCCATCAGCCGCAAGCTGACAGCCAAGGGTCATGAAAAGTATCAGGCTCAGTCTCATGACCATGCGTTGGATTTGTGTCTCACTCATCAAATGCGCATCTTTAAAAACAGCAGGTGAGTCTGAATGGATCAGCCTGCCTTTTCCATTTTTGGAAAAGCAATTCAATCAACAGGGAGAGATTAGGCACGCAGAAACCTTCGAAATATGGCCGGCATAAGCTCGAAGTCGAATCTGTCCTTGATATTTCACAGAACAATTTAGCAGCGCACTGTTCCATAATTAAAGTCATGCCAGTTCGGATTCCATGGATCGCAGCAACCCATCCGGTTCACGCAAGGCTAATTCGACCATGGCATCAGCACGCAATTGAGCATTTGCCACGGCATAAAACCTCAGCTGAGGTGCATTTCCCGAGGGTCTGATATGACCGATGTCTTCATTATCAAAGTAGAACCGAACACCATCAATGTAGTTCATGCGCTGTATGGCGGTAAATCCTTCATCGGGTTGAAAATATTGAGTAGCCTCCTCACACAGATGGGCAATCATCAGTATCTCCTCAGTGGTCGCTGACCGCCTTTCACCAGAGCTAAAACGAAGCTGAGCTTCCCCTTCTCTCAATTCCCAGTCCAGTAAACCTTCAATGTCTGGCATCCATTTCTGAAGCAGAGCCCGACTGGATTCTTGCGGAAATTGATCGATCAAACCTGCTTTCCCAAAGCGTGCAGGCAGTTTTCCCAGCAAATCAACAATGCTGCCCTTTTGCTCAACGGCAGCAAAGAGGACACAGAGAATAGGAAAGAATGCATCCCGTGTCGCAAGGGGACTTAGTTTACGCCCATCAAATGTGAGCTCTGAACCCACCATAAATCCTCCGTTCGCTTCCCATCCGACCACAGAGCGGCTCTTATCCCGATGGACAGCGTCCATGGTTTGAATAACATAGGGGGATCCAATTTGTGTCTTGAATGGTTGGATACCCTTGACTGCCAGATGTTGATCCACCGCGTCATTGGAACTGACAGGCACGACAACATCCTGTGCCTTTAGAAAATCAGCCACCAGCAAACCCAGCAAATCGCCGTTGATAAACTGCAACCTCCCCCAGCCATCCACTCCACAAACGAGCGGACGATCACTGTCTCCATCGGTTGAGATCACCGCATCCAGACGTATCCCATTTTCCGTTTTGGCTTCAACAAATGACTGAAGCTGATTCAACCGTTCGTTGGATATGTCTTCTGTATCAATGGGAACGAATGTATCACTTCTTCCCTCGGTAAAAACTTGCGCTCCCAATGATTTGAACAATTCAACGAGCATATCCCTCCCAACCGCCGAATGCTGGTAGACCAGAAGTTTTTTTCCTTTGAGAAACCCTGAAGGGAAAAAGTCGGTGAACCTTTTTAGATAGGCGTCATGCGCCGCTGGCTCTGCATCTGGGAGCTCTGGCACAGACTCGGGCTTGAGCCATCCTTCATCATCAAAAATAGATTGATCTTCCCCCATGGCATATTGGATTTGGCGGACTTGCAAAACGCTGGACAGAATAGCTGACTCATCTGATTTGAGAATTTCGCCTTGGGGTCTGTTGAATTTAATGCCGTTGCGGTCAAAAGGGATATGACTTCCCGTCACCATAATGCTTGCCTGGTGGCGCTTTACGGCAAAATAAGTCAGTGCAGGGGTAGGCAGGCGCCCAAGGTAGCAGGTGACAAGTCCAGTATCATGAATGGCCCTCACAACGGCTCGCATGATGCTTCGATCAGGACTATTCGTACTGGGTCTCAAATCACCTGAAAGACATACCATCTCTCCCACCTTGATCTGCTGGCGATCCATGAGAAATTCAAGAAATCCGGCAGCGTTGACGTAGACCTCCAGATCGGTCATGTCTTCAACCAGCCCTCGCAATCCACTCGTTCCAAATCGAAGAGCAGCTGGATTACGACCGCGAAACTTGAGTTCGTCTTCTGTATGTTGAGAGGCAATCATTTTTTACTAGGCACGAGTGCCAGAAATATCCTGACACCTGGGTCGAGTTCAAGCGTATAGCGAACATCGTGGCAAATCAACAGTGGGCTTCCCTGCTTCACGGCAATTTCACCACCCTCCCACTTCATACGACAAGATCCATTTGCAGGCATTTTTGTCGGAAACAGGATCTCAGGTCCATTGGATGACAGGGTCACTTCAAGCTGCCCGCTACCGCTCGCTATTTGATTCAATTCAAACTCAGCAGCACCGGATGCATATTTTTGAACCGCATTGGATTCCCGCAAGGGCTTTGCCGATAGGATATCCACTTTTTCAGGATTGAATGAAACGTGTTGCATTAACTCATCAACATCCACGTGCTTGGACGTCAACCCACCACGCAGCACGTTATTGGAATTTGCCATGAGCTCAACGCCTACCCCTTCGAGGTAGGCGTGCAAGACTCCCGCCGGCAGATACATGGCCTGACCGGGGAGCAAGGAAACAAGGTTCAGTAGAAAAAACGACATCAATCCTCGATCGTGCAATCCATTCTCAGAGCAGCATTTATTTGATTGTAAGACCCAATATTCGGCAGACTCTCTGGAAAACGGCTGTCTGCAATGCCTTTCCTTCAAGCGCTGGATAACGACAGCCAATCGCTCATGCACATCCCCTGCATCCATACTCATCAGCTTTCCATACAATTTACGGATAGAATGAGAGGCATCTTTTTCAAACTCGTTCAAAAGAAAGGAGAACTCAGGCAAAGCGCTCAATTGATCCCTGATTTCATTGATAGGCCGAAATCCACGCAAGCCATAAAATGGAGTAAGTGCTGCAATGATCTCGGGTTTGTGGTTCACATCCTTGTAGTTTCTATGTCGGGCATCCAACGCAATACCGATCTCATTTTCTTTTTTGAACCCCTCTTCAGCTGCACTTTTTGTTGGATGAACCTGGATAGACAAGGGTTGAGCCGCTGCCAGTATTTTGAAGAGAAAAGGCAAAGCCTCGTTAAAAGAAATACTCACGCGCTCCCCTAGCACCGTGAGAGGAAACTTTGCTATCACCTCCGCAAGTGAAATCCACTGACCATCAACAAGTACGTCAGACGGCAAGTCAGAATGAGCCCCCATCCAAAATTCAGCCCAAGGGCGTTTGTCCCTGTTGGGTTTTCCTGTCAGGGCCGGTATGGAATGCGGGTCCCCCCAGTCATAATGCTGCACGTGACCGCGTAATGGATATGCACCTGGAAAAAATTGTTTCACAGGAACACTGAAACGAAAAGGCTCCGACAATGTCAACCGAGAAGATAAAAGAGAGTCATTGCCTGATCTGGCTCAACCGCATAAATTGAAGTGATATGTATCAGGTTGCAGGAATATTGAGAGATATCTTCAAGACATGGGCTCATTGCAAACGTGCCACCATGGTGGCTGTTTGTCTGGGGATTGGCTCCCCTTGGATGCAGGGCATTGGAGTCGGGGCCTTGAACGCCACGGAACGTCCCAACGTGATCCTCATCATCACCGATGATCAGGGTTATGGTGATTTTGGTTTTACCGGCAACCCGATTTTGAGAACCCCAAATCTTGACGCTCTCCAGCCAAAGAGCGCTCAAATGTCACAGTATTACGTAAGCCCGGTCTGCGCACCCACGCGGGCCTGCCTCATGACCGGTAGATATAACTACCGCACTCGGTGTATCGATACCTACATTGGCCGGGCCATGATGGAGCCAGCAGAGATAACCGTCGCCGAATCACTCTATTCCGCAGGATATGCGACAGGGATTTTTGGCAAATGGCATATGGGTGACAATTACCCAATGAGAGCCATGGATCAGGGATTCGAGGAATCTCTCGTACTACGCGGAGGTGGAATAGGGCAGCCCTCTGATCCGATTGGGGCGGAAGGTAAGTACACAGATCCAACGCTGTTTCACAATGGTCAGGAAGTGCAAAAGAAGGGCTACTGCACGGATATCTACTTTGATCATGCCCTGAAATTCATTGAAGTCAGTAAAACCCGTAACAGACCCTTCTTTGTTTACCTTCCCACCAATGCTCCTCACGGGCCCTTTCATGATGTGCCTCGGGAGGAGTATGATTATTACAAGTCTTTGAATTTGGCGAATGACCAATTCCCACAAAATCAAGGGCATGCGCTTCCCAAAAACGCTAACCTCGATAAACGAGCACGGATTTTCGCAATGATCGATAACATTGATCAAAATATCGGAAAATTGAAAAATGGCCTCGAAGCACTGGAACTATTAGAAGATACGTTGATTATCTTCATGGTTGACAATGGGCCAAATGGACGCCGCTATGTATCGGGCTTCCAGGGAAGTAAATCACATATTCATGAAGGAGGCATCAAATCCCCTCTTTTGATGCATTGGCCAAACCGACTGAAAGCAGGCACATGGTCGGATAAAGTGGTGGCTCATATCGACATCACACCGACTATTCTGGATGCATGTGGGGTGACAGACAGAAAAGTTTGGGATCAATTTGATGGACGCAGTTTCCTTCCTCTTCTTGATGGACGCAATAGGCAGTGGCTCGATCGAACCGTGGTCATACAGTCTCATCGAGGTAACTTACCGGTCCGCTATCACCACTTCGCTGCGCGCAATCAAAGATGGAAATTACTGCATGCCTCGGGATTCGGAAACGAATCATTTGAAGGCAGCCCCCGCTTCGAGCTCTATGACATGCTGCTCGATCCTTTCGAATCACAAGACCTTTCCGCAACCTTCCCGCATATCGTTACTTCCATGACGAATGCCTATGACGCCTGGTTTGACGATGTCAGTTCAACTCGCCCCAATAACTATGATCCTCCACGCATCATCATCGGATCACCAAAACAAAGTCGAAGTGTATTAACTCGACAGGATTGGCGTCATCAATCTGGGAAACCATGGGGTGCAGCATCCAACGGCGAATGGTGGACTCATTTTCAAAGATCTGGAACCTACGAAGTCATCGTCCACACAAAAGGCGCTCAGGAGCCCGATACAATAACGTTGAAAGTTGGTGATAAGGAATGGTCTGAATACGAGACAATCTCACCCTCTTCATTCAAATTTCAAATTGTCATCAATCGCGGTGGAAATCAAAAAATCAAAACGTGGGTCAAATCCGGCGATGTTTCCAGTGGCCCACATCAGTTAGAGATTTTGAATTGAAATCTCCCCATCATTATTCCATATTAGTATCATGAGAAGTGTCGGATGGCATCGCAGGGCAAGTGCCCTGTTCAAGGCAATGATCTTGGGCCTGATTGGATTTCAAGCAGCAATCGGGGCCGCAACCCCCTGGGATAAGATCGTCCCTAACACCAGCATTGATCTACCGGACCGCCCCAAGTGGTTGAGCTACGCCACGGCTGACAGATTCCCAACCGTTCGTTTTAATCAACCCGTTCAGATTGTTTTCCCCCCGGAGGAGGATAATGCGAGGATGTTTGTGGTTGAAAAAATCGGCCGTGTCGTTGTCATCAGCAACCGCGATAAGCCCGAGCCCACTACCTTCTTGAATCTGGGGATAAAAGTTTACAATTATTCAGAATCAGGCCTTCTCTCACTTGCGTTTCATCCTAATTACAAAGATAACGGGCGATTATTTATTTATTATGTTGCTCAGGAATGGAACGGAACAGGCTGGGATTATTTTAACAGACTCTCCGAACTCAGCGTAGACCCGGAAGACCCTAACTCTGCACTTCCTGATTCAGAAAAAATAATCATCAATCAACCTGACAAGCATTACGACCATAACGGAGGAGGCATGCTTTTCGGCCCTGATGGATACCTCTATCTATCCATTGGGGATGAGGGTGAATTCTACGATATTCTCGGAAATGGGCAAAAGCTTGATAAGAACCTTTTTGCTGGAATGATTCGGATTGATGTGGATAAACGCCAGGGAAATCCGCTACCCAACCCACATGTCGCAAGTTCGGATCATTATGCTATTCCGTCAGATAATCCTTATTTGAATTTAAGAGAGTTTCAGGGAATCGAATTGGAACCTGATAAGGTTCGTACCGAGTTCTATGCGATTGGCATGCGTAATCCATGGAGATTCTCTTTTGACCCATTGACCGGAAAACTCTACTCGGGAGATACCGGTGATCACACACGTGAAGAGATCAACGAGATTGTCCTGGGTGGCAATTATGGATGGCCAAAGCGGGAAGGGAGCCTGCCGGGCCCCCAGCGCCATGCTGTCCATGATGCTGATCATGGCTTCGTTGACCCGGTTGCCGAATACGGACGAGAAGATGGCAACGACATCGCAGGCATGTTAGTCTATCGCGGCACTCAGTTCCCTGAATTGGATGGATCGATTTTGTTCTCTGACTACTTCGGGGGTTGGCTGGGGCGAGCGGTCGTTGCAGAGGGTCAATCACCTGAAATCGAATGGCTTGCCTGGGATGGGCACATAGCGGATATCGCCTTGGACCCCATCGACGGTCACGTATTGATGGCTGATATGAGCGAAGGCCGAATCAAGTTTTTGACACCACCCCCGTCGACCAACCTTTCCGATTTGCCACCGACACTGGCGGATACAGGAGCTTTCCTTGACGTAAAAAATTTCATTCTTCATCCCAGTTGGATTCCGTATGAAATCAATGTTCCCTTCTGGTCTGATCATGCCATCAAGTCACGGTGGATAAGCTTGCCCGGCAGCAGCAGAGCGATGCGCTTTAAGGAGAATGAAGCCTGGGCTTTCCCCGGAGGAACCATTTTCATGAAACACTTTGACCTGGAAATACGCCGGGGAGATCCAGCAACAAAAAAACGTCTTGAAACGAGGTTTCTTATTTACACCGTATTGGGCAGTTATTACGGAGTCACTTATCGATGGAATGAAGCTCAGGACAATGCCATCCTCGTTCCTCCTGAAGGATTGAAAGAGACGATAAGCATCGAGGAAGATGGCGTGGATCGCTTGCAGGAATGGAACTTTCCCAGCGCACGCGATTGTCTGGCATGTCACAATGGGGGACCTGATTTCAAGGCGGCTGGGCGTTTTGGACGATATGCCCTGGGCTTCAACACAGCCCAGCTTAACCGAGAAGCAAATTTCGAAGGTGAAGTTTTCAATCAGCTTCACGCCATGGATCAAGCAGGCAGACTCAATCCTCCTTTGAATAAGTCCATCCATCAATTACCACGCTTGGCTGCGGCCGATGATGAAGAAGCTAGTCTGACTTACCGAGTCAGATCCTATCTTGCATCGAACTGTGAAGCCTGCCATGAGAGCGTTTCCAGCCGATCCAGGCTTCACTGGAATGCCACCTTCGAGGTCACTACCCCCGAAACCAAAATCGTTCATGAAAAACCTTACAACCACATGGGCATACCGGATGGCCGCCTCATCCACCGTTTCGACCCATCGAAATCGATCCTACTCGAACGCATCCGCCGCAATGGCCTCGAGCGCATGCCGCCATTGGGTAGCACGGAAATCGATGAGCAGGCGGTCAATCTGATTCAACGTTGGATCACAGAAGATTTGTCCAAACCCCAGTCGTTTACTGATTGGGTTCGCGTCTATTTCAGGGCAGTCACTGATCCTGATTCGATTGCCACCTTGGACAGTGACGGGGACAATGTTTCAAACTTCCTCGAATTCCTGACACAAAGCGACCCGACAGACCCAGATGACTTTTATAAGATGAGAATCGATCGCCATGAAAACATGGTTCAAATTCATGTACCGACTATTTCAAACACTTATGCTGAGATTCAATGGACGGCAACTCCTGGAGATCATCAATCATGGAAAACCTTGGAAGTGCCGGAAAATACTCATTTCTATCCGGCGAGTTCAACGCTGAGAACGATTGATGTCTCCAAGATCAATCTGGGGTCAGCCTTTTTCAGGGTGCGTCTTCGCGAGCTTTGAAAATGAGTCGGTTGTACTATTGGGCAGTCCAACCACCATCCACAGAGAGCATGCTTCCTGTCACATAGCTTGAGGAAGGGCTCGCGAGATAGATCGCGGCCCCCTGGATCTCTTCCATGCGTCCCCAGCGCTTCAGGGCAGTCGCTCCAACGATGAACTTCTTACCATCTTCTGTGTCGGCGATGGGAATGTTCATTTCGGTAAGAAAAGGTCCCGGACAAATGGCGTTCACCGTGATACCCTCATGTGCCAGTTCCAAAGAAAGCGAACGTGTTAATTGAACCACCGCTCCCTTACTCGAGGCATAAGGAGTACGATTGGCCACACCTACCAAACCAAGCGCGCTGGCAAGGTTGATGATACGTCCATATTGCGCTTTTTTCATGATGGGTGTCACTGCGCGGCAAGCCAGCCATGTTCCATTGACGTTGATATCCATGACTTGCCTGAATTCATCAGGACTAAGGGAACCGATGGGACCCCGGATATTTATACCGGCGCTGTTCACCAAAATATCCAGGCGATTGAAATGTTTCATCGCATGCGCAACCATGGCCTCAGTTTGAGACGAATCAGTCACATCTGCCTGAAATCCAATCGCCTTCACGCCGAAATCTTTTTCCAGGTATTTGGCTGAAGCTTCACATTCGTCCAGATGCCTGCTCACCAACATGAGGTTGGCACCAGCGGAGGCAAGGCCCGCCGCCATGGCCAGGCCTAAACCTTTGGAACCACCCGTAATGATTGCGGTCTGACTCTTGATTTGGAACTGAGTGATTCCGGGTAATTTTTCAGAGGCGTCTGACATGTCTGTTTTAATTAAAAATGAGTTAGGATAAACCGAGTTGCTTTCGGGCATATTGAAAACATTCTCTCACATTGGCTTCTTCAAAAGCCAATCGTTGAGCATCCGATTTATCACTGATGCTTGGAAGTGGTTTTCGAGGTGGATGCTGTTTGATCCATTTTAAGATCGTGGCTAATTCATGCGCAGGTAATCCCTTCATCGTAAGCCAATATTCGTCTTTGAACACAGGGACTATCAAAGGGTCGCGCGTGATCATTTCCAGATTGAATTGTATATCAGGGTTGGCACGCTCACAAACGTCACAAAGTTGATTCAAGTCCAGCATGCCTTCACCAAGCGGGACCTCGCTCAGGAGAAACCCATCTTCACAGGCTTGTGCCCCCATGTCTTTGAGGTGTGTGGTCATGATAAACGGTGCGAGGGCTTCGACCTGGACATGGGGATCCTCCAGCAAAGATACGTTGTTACCAAAATCAAAACAAACCCCCACCGATTCACTGCTCAATCGATGCAACAAATCCAGCTGCTCATGACTGCGCCAGTCCTTGTGATTTTCAAAAGCCAACTTAACTCCATGTTGACGCACTATTTTTTCGGCCCGCACTAATGACTCCCATGACAGGGTTCTGAAATGTTGCCAATCTTCAAGTTTCCTGAATGTTTCATACCGTCGCCCCCCAAGACAAACGGTCCGCAATACAGTGGCCCCGGCTTCCTTCGCCATGCGCACCGTCTCATCAAAACGATCGATGTCGGATTCTTTGCGTGGCAGTGAAATCTGCCCCTCCAAACGGATATCAAGATTTTCTCTTCGCTCTCTTACCTTCCCAGCAAAATCCCGAGTCCAACCGCGAACCCCTATTTGAAGACATCCTGCCTTCAGGCTCTTACAGTGATCCAGAACATCCAATGCATTTTTCCAAGCTGGAAACTCTTCACTGTAAAAACGAGAACCGCGCCTGTACGAGGCTATGGAAAGCCCGAGTCTTTTACCTCGTTTTTGATTCTGTGCCTGCGTCAGCATCGGAAGAGACAAAAGCAATCCTGAAGATTTTGTAATGAATTGGCGTCGGTTCATATGAGGTTTAAGATACTTGTTGAATGATCGTCATATTCACCCGGTCACGCATAAGGCATATGCCTGGGAGTAATGACGATCTCAGGTACCGTTGCACGTGCAGGAAGTTTCGCAACGGTTACCACCATTGAGGCAATGTCGTCCGGCTGCAACATCCGGGCCCGTTGTTCTGCAGATGGAGGAACAGGACGTTTATCGAGAATGGGCGTCTCTGTTTCTCCTGGATAAATATTCGTGACACTTACTCCATCTGGAAGAACCTCCAAATTCGCATAAGTACCAATCGCGCTCTGGGCAAATTTGGACGCACAATAAGGTAATCCTGCTAATTGCATGGCTCGCAGACCTGCCAAGGAAACCACATTGATGATCAATCCGCTCTTGCGTTCTCGCATTGAAGGCAAGACCGCTCGCATGCAATTATAAGCTCCGGTTGCATTGGCATCCATGACCTGATCCATGGCCTCCGGCTCCATGTCTGCAAACGTACGCTTCGGCACATTCATGCCAGCGCTGTATACCAAAATATCTACCTGCCCCAATGTTTCAGTCACCCAATCCACAAGTGATTGAACTTTGCTTCGATCCACGACGTCACATGTTTTAATCTTAAAAGAATGACCGACATCCGGCAATGCACAGGCGGCCTGGAGTGAGGATTCGGTTCGCGCGGAAAGGACCACTTCAGCACCTTCGACAGCCAAAGCCTTTCCAATACCCAAACCGATACCAGAACCACCGCCCACCACGAGGACCACTTTGTTTTCGAGGGATTGCATCCATCCTGTATAAAGTTTGGTTCCAGATTCATCAAGCACCTTTGGGAGTCGGTCCCACCTATTGACGCTTTTTTTGCTTTCGAAACTTCAAGACCCCAGTCAAGGCAGATCAAAAGCATAGATCGTCGTGGTTTCAAAACGATCACCAGGGCTCAGGATGGTGGACGGAAAATGAGGATGATGCACCGAATCAGGGTAGTGTTGTGTTTCAAGGCAGAATCCAAGTGGATTGCCTGTATATAACTGCACTCCTGGTTGATCCGTAAAGGTCTTCATCACACGACCACTCCCGGGCTCTTTGACCGTTGCGGTATGCACGATTGACTGACCTCCACCAGTAATCACATAGTTATGATCGTATAAATGCGCTCTGGGCTGGGAATCATCTGCTCTTTCTCCTATGGGATGAAACTCACGAAAGTCGAGCGCGGTCCCGTCCACCTTGGCATACTTTCCGGTTGGGATCAGTAATTCGTCCGAAGGAGTGTAAATATCAGCCTTGATAAAAAGTTCATGGTTTTCAAAACCACCTTGATCAGCCAAGTTAAAGTAGGCGTGGTTGGTTAGATTAACTGGCGTGCTTTTGTCTGTTGAAGCCTCGTAGTATAGTTTCACTTCATTCTTGTCGTTAAGCGAATAAGTCACATGCACCGTCAAATTGCCGGGGAAACCTTCTTCCCCGTCGACAGCCTTGTATGTCAGGCGTAGTGCAGCGCTGTCTTTTGTAACGGGCAACAGTTCCGCAGACCATACCACTTTGGCAAACCCCTTGCGACCACCATGAATATGGTGAGGACCTGTATTCCGGGTCACTTCATATTCGGTGTTTCCAATGGAAAATTTGGCATGGGCTATTCGATTTGCAAAACGGCCGATAACCGACCCAGCAGGATAGCCCTTGAGGTAAGGTTCCAACGTTTCCTCTCCAGCGATCACATTCAAATGCTCCAAACCCTTTCTGGGCAAATTAATTGCTGTCATGGTAGCTCCGTATTCAATGAGTTTCAGTTCAACACCATTTACGTTTCGTAAAGTATATTGGTGAATCAATTCACCATCAGGCATGACCCCGAATTGACGCACTTCCAATCGGTTAAAAGAAGCTGAATTTGTAGATTGCTGTGAATGGGTTTCGGCTGAATGTTGCATGATAAAGGCCACTGCGGCGAGCAAGGTAATTAATGTTTGTTTCATTGGATTTCTAATAACTCATTTTCACTCCAGGGAATCTCTCTACCAGAGGTCATTCCCCTGATCATCTCCACATCGACAGGCATGATCCATTCGGCATGTTCTTCCCATTCATTTCGAATGAAATTAAGAATGGAGCTCAATTGAGAATCTTCAAGCACAGAGAGTGGCGGCATTTCAGTCAGGATTTCGGGAGGTTCATAGCGTTTACCCATAACATGCAAGGGGCCCTGCATGCCATGCAATGCGATCCGGATTAGACGCGCAGAGGATCCTCTCACCCATTCCGACCGCTTCAGGGGTGGAGCGACGGCTTTGAGGCCCTCTCCATCTGTACCATGACAACCTGCGCATATTTGTTGGTAAAGGGCTTTCCCTTGTTCTGATGAGACAGTCTCTCGATGAACAAATTTGCCCCCCCCTTCTGTTTCCTGGTTAGAAGCATACAATGAGTGACCTGGCCATCTCATGTGAATGGACACTTTTTCAATCAAATCCCGAACGACCGATGATGGGTGATGGGTCAGGGATTCCCATACGGAAGGCCGGTGTGAAAAAACGACTGAATTCCCGTTCCCATACTGGAGTTCCTCCAGCGCGCCACTCAACAAACTTTCAGCGCGCCATGTGAGTTCTCCTGATTGAGTTTCAACTATATCCAAAAATAATCCAAAGCTGGCCACCCCCTTCTTTGCAGCCACTGCTTTGGCTAAAGACCGCAACATCAGTACACGACCCGTAGATGATTTACTCCAGTCAGACCGTTTCAAGATATGCTGGAGAAAAGTAACTTCCCACTCATGCAAACCACTCATCAACGCCTCTCGAATCAACCTTTCCTCGCAATGATCAGAGGCTAATTGAGCCATGAACGGCAAGGCCTGAGGCATGGATAAATTTCCAGCAGTTAACGCAGATTGAAACAAAACTGGCCTCGCATAGTAATCGAACTTTTTTTCCAATTCAGCTAACAATTCAGCTTGGAAAAGCTGTTTACCTTTACTGAGTGATTCACACACTCGAATGGCAGCGGTCTGAATATTAGAATTTGAATGATTTAGAAACGCTAGACAAGCCGCCCAGGTTGCTGGAGTCAAGGCCGGTGCCTCAAATTCAGAACGGCTATTGACTTCAAAAACCGCGCCATCACCCTTGCGCCTTCTTACCTGGTTTCCCAGCTCAATCAAAAGCCCCTCCACTGACCAAAGTGCATGAATCGTTCCGACTGAATTAGTCGAGTTTTGGGCGACTGAAAGCAAATCTGGAATACAGGCAAGATCACCTGACTCCACAATGAGTCTCTGCGCCGTATCTCGTATCCAACCATCCGAGTGATCCAGCAATCTGGCAAGATGCCTGCCCGACAAGACAGACATATCGAGAGGCACGCGCGGCTGTTTCTGTTGATGCACGATACGATACAATCGACCGTGGTGAATGCCCTCATCAAGGTTTCGTTCCAGGGTTTCACGACGAAGGTAGTCGGTCATGAACATCCCATATTGTGCGATTCCGCGGTACATATCCAGCAACCACAAACAACCATCGGGACCAGAATAAAGATTCACAGGCCGAAAACGTTCATCGATTGAGGATAAAAACTCAAAACCTTCGTAAGCCTGCTTTGCAGACAACGTCATTCCCCTGTCTGAGACATGATTCCGCTTGACTATGTTAGCTGCCGGATCGCAAACAAAGGCATTCCCGACATAATCTTCAGCATACTGATCGCCTCTATATATCACGGGACTACAAGAGGAAGCAAACACATGAAGGCGCCCCGATGCGTCTAGCACATCAGGTAGGTACCCACGGTTGACAGCTGTGTTCATGCGGCTCGTATAAACACGCTGATCCGTCGCCACGAAGAGATTCAATCCTGCCGTTGAACGATAGTTTTGATTACGCCCCATATAATTTGGAGGTGTGAAGTCGCCCAGCAACTGGCTATTGTTCACGTTGTAAAATAATCGACCATACGCATCCTGTGTCATCCCCCATTGCCCCCGGATCTGAGTTCGTTCCCGCACCCATTGGCCTTGAATACAGCGATAGCGCCAGGGGGATCTTCCATTGTATATCCAATTATCCATCGCACGCATCAAACCATTGGGGGCATGTTCAATGTTACTTCGCCCATAATCCGCATCCAGTAAAGCCCGAAGATCTGCGCGCCCGTCCTGATCCGTGTCCTTTGCAAAATAAAGTTGATAATCTTCAACAAAAAGAATACCTCCATTGCATGCCAAAACCGCCCGGGGTAACACGAGTTTGTCCAGAAAAACACTCGACTCGTCTATCACTCCATCGCCATTGGTGTCTTTCAATAATGAAATACGGCAGATGGGTGCCAATTCTCCCGTGCGATCAATGTCGAGCATGAAACTTCGCATTTCGACGACGTAGGAATTTCCATTCTCATCAAAAGACAGGGCAACCGGATCTTGAATCATGGGTTCTGAAGCAGCCAGTTTGATTTCAAAACCATCGACCAATTGGATTGATTCAATGGCAAGAAACGGGGGAAGAACGGGTGAAGGAGATGAATCGGGGAGTCCGGGAATGGGGCCTTGAGCGTTGATCACACTCGCGCCACTCATGTTGGTTCTGGGAAATACTTTTTGAAACCCAGTCACCATGCAGCTTTCATTTAAGGTCTTCGGAATCCCCTCACTGCTCCAATCTTGAAACCAATGATCTGTTACCGTTTCAAATTCTGCTTTATCCAGTGCTCCGTCTCTGTCCACATCCAGAGCAAGGAAAAACACCAGGAATTGACTTGGGGCCATACTACGAGAGCGCTTGCTTATTGTTCCTGGACCTGAGAGCAAAGGAGGCATGCTTGCCAAAAATTCCTCACGACTCAAACGTCCTGATTCGCCGGCATCCATACGGGTGTACCACTGCCGGGTGATTGACTCCCATTCTTCAGAAGCAAGCAAACCGTCTTTGTTTAAGTCACCTTGATCAAGCAGACTGCTGGACAAAAATTCTGCCGAGGATTTCCTGCGTTGATTTTGTGCATCTGCAGACTCAAGACCAATTGCCACGAGGAGACTCAAAAGGAGTAACAGCTTGATGACATTGGAATCGGCTTGCATCATGTAACTGTGCTTGTGTAGACAATGAGCACGAAGGCGTTAATCAATTGAAAGGTGATACACCAGCGGTGCGCATGCGAATACCAAAAACGGCTTTGCTGGCGGTGATAAAAAGGAGTCTGCCATCAGATCCACCAAAGGTCACATTCGCGGTCCAGCCTACAGGCACAGGAATCGATTGTATCTTTTCACCCTCAGGGTCAAAGACAGTCACACCGCGACCAGTGAGGTAAACGTTACCCTCGTTGTCAATAGTCATGCCATCAGACCCCATCTCGCAAAAAAGCTTTTTGTCCTTGAGACTGCCATCTGCCAGGATTCGGTAGGAATAGGTTTTTCCAGCGCGAATATCAGCAACGTAAAGCGATTTTCCATCTGGTGTTCCGATAATACCATTAGGCTGCTCCAAGTCATCAGTCACGCGTAGCGGTCGGTTCTTTCCTTTGGACAGATAGTAAACATGCTGGCCATCCTGCTGCATAGATGGGTCCCGTTCCCAATAAGGTCGCTTGTAAAGCGGATCTGTAAAATAAAGCCCCCCATCAGGGCGAATCCAAAGGTCGTTAGGTCCGTTCAATAATTTGGCATCATGCTCAAGCACCAGAACCTTGGCTTTCTTGTCAGGACCTATCGCCCACAATTCATTTCTGCCATCGGCACAGGCAATCAGATTACCAGAAGCATTGAAAAAAGTACCATTCGATCTTCCTGCAGGCTTCAACCAATCCGTCAACTCACCTGACCTGGCATCCCAGCGGACAATACGATCATTGGGCTGATCGGTAAAAAAAACATTTCCTTCCTTGTCCGCAGCCGGCCCCTCCGTGAATTTAAAATCATTGCCCAATTGCTGTAATTGAGCACCGGGCGCAGTCACGGTAAGTGTTTTTTCGCGCAGACTTGAGTCCTGTGCGATGCAGGTATGGATAGTAAAAACCCCCAAAGCAAGAGAGATCCATCGAGTCGTAGATTGTTTTTTCATAAGGAATGTGATGATTGTAGATGAGCACGATAAGCGCGCAATCCTTGAATGGGGGCTCGTGTAAAAAACTCACCTGAGCCTGAGCAAAGCGCAGGACGCAACTCCAACTCTTGAAGACAGGAGCATTTACACACCTGATGAACAAGGCGAAAGGCAATTGCTGCCCCCATCTCGTGATGACGCATGCGCCGGTTGGCGTTGCTCATTCGTGTGCTTTGATCTTGATCACGAATAGCTGTCGGGTCTGGTTGTCAGCGATACCCGGCACAAGAATGGCATCACTTGTTCGATTCCAGCGCGGGGCCGGGTCAATGCGAATATCTCCAGCAAAAGATCCTTTATCGAAACCCGCACTTCTTGAATATGCACCGTCACTTCGCCGATAAATGACGTAATGATTCCTCTTGTCCTTTTTGTATCCGTTGACGAAATGTTTTCCGTCGGGTGCCAGTGACACATCTCCTTCAGGGTCAGGAAATATCTCAGGATTGCCCAATTGCCCCACTAACTCCTGTTTATCAACATCATAAATAATTTGCTTACTGTTTCGACGGCCAATCAGCAAGTTTCCTTCGGCCCATTCTGGGTGCCCCCCGATGTGCGTTTCATGGAGTGTCAAATGAGATCCGTCAGCATGTATGGAGCACGGCATATTGATGCGATTACCCTTATCCCCTCTCCAACCGCCACGAACAAAAAAATATATGCGGCTACTTGAGCGGTTCCAAAGCGTGTGATTGATAAACAAACCCTGATTCCCCAGTGAAATTTCTTTGGATTTCAATGCGTTTGCCAGCTGATGATAAGAAACAAGCAACTGCTTGTGCCCTGATTCAATAGCAACCTTGAAAATACCATCTTTCATGGGCGAGTGTGAAGAAGCTGACCAATCCAGAGCATCTGGATAACCAGTTACTGCGCGAAGGCGGGAGAGTCGCCCGTAATTCAACCCAAGAAAACTGCTTCCATCAGACGCTACCCCTCCATTGCCAATGGGAGTGTCCTCATAACGGTATTCATGAACACGCTGACGGGTTTCAATGTCGTAAAGAACCGTAAAAACCCGACCTGTTTTAAGATTCCGATCATTGAAGAAGAATTGCGATTCCGGTTTGTTCGGATTCCAATAAAACATCGTGCCCTGCTGTGGATTCCAGGCATGTGTTTTATCGACTGGAATGATTGAGTGATCCTTTTGGGTATCAATGAGAACAATGGTCGCCGCTTCTTCAGCCAATGGCATTCGGTCTATGGCATTGATTTCCATGGCAAGGATGTAGCGTCCACTCGTATTCCACGGAATCGTTTGACATTGGCCAATGTAACCAAAAAAGTGATGCCTTTTTCCTGACGTAATTTGTTCTACATGCAGTTCGAAGGGAGAGGAAAGATGCTCCTGCGTGAGGGTATCTACTATCGTCAGATGGTTGATCCACAAGACACTGATTAGAATCAAAGATTTCATTCCGCCGACATGCATTAATCAAGGCTTGCGCTACTCAGTCCTCATGTCAATCACAACTCAACCCCTGAAACATGGTATTCAAACCAGTTTTCAATGTGATCTCATCCGGTTTTCATTTTTAGAAAAAAAACAATTTACCTAGACCAGCGAAACCACTTTGAAGGTTTCAGGATTGGTGAACTATTTAAAATTGTTCCAGATTAAGCATGCTTAAATCCCTTATATTTAAACTCTAAGAAAAACTTTCTCAATTTATTATTATTTAAAGGTTTTCGAATGCAACTCGTTCTAGAATGAAGATGATACAGGAAATTAAAAACCTTGATTAAGGAGTTTCTGAGGGATGGGTCGTTTGACATTATCAAAGTCTCTGATGTGAATGGCTGATATGACGATCACACCATCGAGCGGATGTTTAAATACTCAATCAACTTCAGCAAACGAATACGAAGATTATCAATCCACCTCCAAAAGCTACGATCAAACAAGAACATCACTTGGTTTAAAAATACTCTTGGGCACCTTTGTGCAGCACGCCGAAAAACAACTTTCTGAACAACGCCTACTCGATGCTGGTTGCGGAACCGGTAGTTTTCTTCATGACATTGCTGGGAGATTTCAAGCAGCAACAGGACTCGATGCCAATGCCGGAATGCTGGAACAGGCGCGGGCCAAACTCGCCGATTTCCAAAATGTCACTCTTTCGAGCGGAACACTGCCAAAGCTACCTTTTTCCGATGACAGTTTCGATGCAATGATGGTAAATCAAGTAGTCCATCACCTTGATGCCGACTCTAATTTTTCGAGTCTTCAAGAACTGATTAATGAATCCTACCGAATCCTGGCTCCCGGAGGTTCTTTGGTCCTTCATACCTCAAGTCAGGAGCAGGTCAGAAATTGTTACTGGTTTGGCTGGCTGATTCCTGAAGCAAAGCATCGGATGGCTGAACGATATGCGCCTGTCCCTCAAATCAAAGGCATGCTTCAATCAGCAGGATTTGACGACATACGGGTGACCGCACCTCTGGAGGCTATGTATGATTTGAATGTTTATCTTGATCCAGAGGGTCCCTTTCGGGCTGATTGGCGCGCCTGTGATTCCATGTTTGCCTTGGCGACTGAGGATGAGCTTGAAGTCGGATTGAAGAAGCTGCGATCCGCATGTGATGAGGGAACGGTGCAATCGGCCATAGATGAAGCAGAACAATGGCGCCACCGATCAGGTCAGAGCACCTTCATCAGCGTACGAAAAAGCTGAAACATCCATAGCTGCTATGGCTGTAATCACATCTGGCATTATGACAGGAAAGGCATGCTTTGGTAGATGATCACAGACTGGGAATACAAACATCCGTTAGATGAAAAAAATAACTTTTTCAATGACCATTCAGTCGGTAGCGTCGATTTGATGGGGGTGATTCAGCGTGAAAGGATGGATCATGCCCTGGCAGCTATCAGTTACTCAGGACTTCAAATGAGTCAAACCTGAGGAACACGAAACGGTTGCAAAACTTTGCAAGAAACTGGAATTAAGTGATAGCTATGCTGAAGGATTGATTGAAACCGATACGCAAAGGCATGGAGAGTCACCCCCCCCAGATAATGCATCCGGAATAAGATGGCTGGCGTTCATTGCAGATGAGGCGTTGGCAGACGGAGATGTTTCTGATCAGTAAATAGCTCTTCTCGAAGATTTGGGACATTGCGTTGAATGGACCGATTTGTTCAAGGCCTTAGCCTGTTGATTTTGGCCTGAAGACTATTGATGAGACTACTGCATTGTGTCATGAAAATCAAAAACACACGATCACCTCGAAGCGACTCGTGAGTTAACTCTTCCAAAGCCTGTATCTTGATCTGCATGATGCGATGAAGCATTCCCTGAAGCGTTTCGAGCGAATGGGAATCAGGGTATTTACGCTCAATATCGACAGTCTGAGCCAGCAGAATATCCAGCTTTTCCTTGTCTTTTGAGAGGCGAGCAGTCACCTCTTTTTCATGCTGACGCCGCCATCGATCCCACAAGAGATAGAGACCTGCCATAAATGCCACTGCGAGTTCCTTGAGTGCAGCAAGTGATTCCATTACATTGGCCATGTAACCTATTTGATCCGCTGGATGAAAATACTGCATGGCTCTTGGGTGAAGTTTCAAGTCCTGCTGCTGCCTGACCTCCTCGATATTGAGCATGACAGGTGACTGCATGTAAGATGCTTTTTCAAACGAGGCCAGTAAGATTTGATCAACCACTTTATGGCTCAGTTCTTCTCTCCCCACCAGTAGTGCGGTGGTTGCCACAGTTGGAATGTCATTGGAGAGTAAAATATCTCCCATGCGGTAAAGACCTTTGTGTATGACAATCGGTGAGAAAAAAGCATTTTTTTCACAGAATGCTTGGGCATATTCTACCGGAATGATTCGGTAATTGCCCGTTTCAAGTAGCTCAACCAAATCAGAGTTCAGAATACCTGCTGTTACGATTGCGGCATCTATCCTTGGATTTCCCTCGAGCTCAGTGAAGTAGGCATATTTAAGGTTCGTGTTGACTTCGTCCAGCCCATGGAATTGAAGTAATTTCAATGCACTGGCGGCCATACCTGAGCCTGGCATCCCGATGAGTACACTGTTCCCCTTCAGATCACTTATCGCCTTCATGGAAGAGTCTTTCCTTACAATAACATGAATGAGGTCAGTGGATAAGGGAGCTATTATGTCCAAGCCATCCAAATCAATAACGCCACCCTGGATAAGCGCGAAATCTGCTTTGGCTTCCTTGAGCGCAGTAAAATTTTCCTGACTCCCGGAGCTCGTTAATAATTCAAGTTGTTGGTGAGTCTGTTTTTCCCAAGCATGCTTCAATTCCGTTCCTACCTGGTGATAAAAGCCTCCGGGCTGGCCAGTCGATAAGACCAATTTATCTGGTATGACATCTCTAGTTGCATAAAAAACTAATATGGAGACAACCAGGAGGGACACCATCAACCACTTGAATTTGGACTGGATCATCATTATTTTCTTCTTCTGGATAATTTCAGGGGACTCGGGACTTGCTGCCTTTTCGTCAAAAGAGGATTGAGCAGAAACAAAAAGTTGATGTCACCCTTTCACTGAACTTGTCTACTCACGCTTTCTGTTTTCCGACGGTGAACACTTCATCCACGATTGCTGCGCCCACCGAATCTCCAAAAGCGTTGATCATGGTACGAAAGCGATCGAGGAACCAATCTACAGGCAGTATGATTGCCATATATTCAACGGGTAAGCCCACAGCTCCCAGGACAATGGCCATGGTCACCAATCCAGCTTCAGGAATACCGGCAGCGCCAATTGCTGCCATGGTTGCAGTCACTGCAATCACTACCTGAGTGGTCATGGTTAATTCAAATCCGACTGCCTGTGCTTCGGGTGAAACTGCATAGAGGTTCGCTATGAAAAGAGCGGCTGCAGCTTCATAGAGAGCTGTTCCATCCATATTGATGGTAGCCCCCAGAGGCAGGACAAAATCAATCGACTTCCTGGAGATATGAGCCTTTTTTTCGGCACATTCCATCGTCACAGGAAGTGTGGCCGAGGAGCTTGCTGTTGAAAAGGCGGTCAATAAAGCATCACTCATGTGTGCCATGAATCGATAAGGGTTCCTTCTGGTTTTGAACCACAAAAACAAAGGAAGTGTCACTCCAAAATGAAAAAACAACCCACCCAGTACAACGACCATGTAGGAAGCAAGATTTTTGATTGTAGAAACAAAAGTACCTTCAGCAAATGCTTCACCAAAATTGGATGCTACAAGACAGAAGATCCCAAGCGGGGCAAATTTCATGAGCAGCATGACGAAATTCAGCAAAGCATCGTTGGATGCAAGAACCAGATCGGAAACAACCTTGATGCGCTTCCCCAGTGTCGTCAACATACCCGCAAAGATAATACTGAAGATAATCAAGGGCAGCAGTTCAATCTCAACCATGGACTGAAGTAAATTTTTGGTAAAGAGCATCAGTAGCAGGTTTTCAAAAATATCTGCCATGCCTTTTTTTTGCTGGCTCGTCTCTTCAACCACTGCCATTTGCTCGGCGTGTGAACCATGGTCTAGGGCTCCTAAATCTGGAATAACCCCTTGCCCTGGCTGGATGAGGTTGAACATCAAGACACCGGTCAACACTGCAAGGACGGTTGTCGTTACGTAAAACAAGACCGCAGCTCCGCCTGGCTTTCCAAGTTTCCTGACATCCCCCAGACCAAGAATCCCACTCATCACACTGGTCATGACCAGTGGAACCACCACCATCATCAGACAACGCAGGAAAATTTCACCCCCTACCTTGGTATGTTTGGCCATTTCAGGTGCCATCCACGAGAAAATAAATGCTGCGACGATCGAACCGATCATGAAATAGGTATGTTTTTTGGAGGATGATTTCATAGAATATTTACTGAGAGAGTTGGTTGATATTTTTTCATGATATTCACATGTTCTATATTACAAAATATTTCTATTTTTGTAATGTTATCTGAAATTTGAGATCGGAGAACAGTTTAACAAGCGAACCCGAAAGATAAAAGAAGCACTTGAAACGGTTTTTTACGAAGGCATTCCATTGTCTTCTAATGTTCTCTTGGCAGTGGTCTCAAATCGTTGGAAGCGGGTTTTTCGAGAATAGTTACCGATCTTTGAAAAAGACATCTCGAATCTGGCTGGCAAAAAAGAAACCGAGGATTTTTTCCAGGCAATTGAGGATTCCACAAATTTGACATCCCGGGACCCGGCGAGGACTCGAATCTGGCATCAATTCAAGACTCTTTTCGTTGTTCTGTAAATTGATATCAGGGAAAACCGTGACTCAAGGTTTTCATTGCACTCGTATCATACTGATCTGAAGAGTGAAATCCTTCGCAGTATTGAAAGTCATCGACCTGCAACCTTGTCGGGATTGAGGTAAGGCTTCAAGAAGGAAGGCATTTTTCCTGCGACGAGCCCAGCGAGCATATCAGCACCTTCCGAAAAAAAGTGAAGTTGATCGTCCGTGGTAAGATGCGCACTGTCGGCATCTCCGAGATCATTGAACAAATCCTTGCTCATCTGGTTGAGGTTTATGAAGTGACACTGATGTCGCTCGGCCACCTTACGCATGGTTTCGCTTCGTTCATCGAGCCAGGGTATTACCTCACCGTCGGATCCAAATTTCCTCTTGGTGACTGGAGACACCAGGAGGGGTGACCCACCAAAGCCACGAATCAAGTTGATAAGCTCTTCCAGGTTCGACTCGTATTGTTCCATGGTCGTGCGTTTCTCCGGTTCTGAGGAATGCTCATCGATCATACCAAATTGCAACACTACAAATTCAGGACGCACATTTTTGAGCTTGTTGATCTGCCATTGCGAATTGAGGTAGGTCTTGGTGCTCTGACCTGCGATAGCAATGTTTGCAATCCGAACATCAAGCCCGAAGTAAGAATGGAATGCGTCTCCCCATCCTCCAAAAGTACCATCAAAAAAAACAAAATCGACAATGGTCGAGTCTCCTATCAATGCAATCTTGATAGGATCGTATGGCAGTTCCCATAGGTTCAGGCGAAAGAAAGCTTCATCTCCAGGTTCAACCGTCAAAGTCAAAGAACGAGTATCTGCCCAATGATCGGAAACACCATACCACTCTTCCAAGTCTACCGATTTCTCAATGCGATACCCCATTTCAGGAGCGGCTTTGACAGAGAGTGTAACTTGACGATGTGTTTCGGATGAAATCGAAAGATCCTGACTTTGAACGGGAATGGAAGCCAGTAATGATTGAATTACGATCGTTATGTAAATGGTAAGTTTACGCATGATAACCGGTGTCACACTTATGGATAGAAGCTCGGAGCGTCAACAGTTAATTCTCATTCGTCGTTACCGCAGGAATCCGATGGTTGATCAGCCACATAAAGCATACAAGCCGCTCGCTTGGCACTGAGATAACGTTTGGCGGGCTCAGCCTTGACCTGAAAACCTGCCTTTTGTAGGCGCCGCTCAAAATGGCCATCCGGCCCTGCTGACCAGAAAACCGCGCGCCCGTCTGGTCGGAGTATGTGTCGAATCGTATTAAGCCCTGACTTTGAATACAGAAACCGATTGTTTTTGTCGACCATCGCAACGGGTCCATTGTCTACATCCAACAGAATCACATCATAAGATTCAGGTTGAGCCTTACGAATCACTGAGACCACATCCGCCACATTAATCTGGACGCGTGGATCATCGAGCAAACTCCCGTTCAAAGCCTGAAGGTGGGTTCGATTCCATTCGATGACCTCTGGAAAAAGCTCGACGACTTCGACTCGTGACTGGGGCTCCGCAACCTTCAGCACATTACTGAGCGTGAACCCCAATCCAAGCCCACCAATGAGCACATGCGAGGCCACCTGATTTTTCAGTCGTGCCATGCCCAACGAACCCAGCAGGCATTCCGAAGCGTTGGCTCTTGAGTGCATGAGCTCCTGACCTCCGATGTTAATCGAATAAGCACCATCCTGTTCGTAGAGTCCGATGGTGTTTCCAGAAGGAGTTTTGGATTCGGCGAGTTTATTGCGTGGCTTCATGCGGGGTGGATTTCAATAAGGAGTTCATTTGACCCAGAAGGTAACTGCCGGGACTCACAGCTGTCGATGTGTTAATTTCTCATGAGTATCCAAAAAACTTACCTCAACTGAATAGAAGGCGTTGAAGCATGATCATCGGATTGATTTCACGATCATGAAACATCTTGAATAAGTTTCTTTTATCATCCTAGACAGAGATTCACTCCTCTTGCGACCCCTGCCTCCGAGACCGTTTACAAGCTCGTTACAGATAACAAATGCACCTGTTCAGGTCAGTGTTCAGCAAATGATATGGCATCAACAGGCTGCAAGGGACAAAGGTTATATCTAGCGGATGTTCCAGATCAACATGTCCGATGGCATGAGTAAAGATAGCCTGAAGATACTCTCCACCAATTATAAGGAGCTTGAGATTGCTGGAATCATAAAAAGATGGATGCATCTTGCGAGCATGGATATGCCTCCAGCGGCAAGAATGCCAATGCGTTTCATGGTTCAATCATGATCACTGGCCTCTCATGAGCTGGGAAGACCGTTCTTTCGATTGTGGAATGATTACTGCAGGACACCAGAACCTCGAAGGCGAGGCAGAGGAAATCCCCTGGCATGACCAAACAGTGTGGTAACACTGCCTTCACTCTTTCATGCAAGGCGAGTGAAAAGAAAGGTCAAGCAACTGATGATCAAGCGAGGTGACCATCGCTCAGCCAGAGAGAATGGGAATGAAAAAGCATTGCCTCTGGGCATTCTACAGGTGAGGTGTTTTGCTCAATATGTCTGAATAGGCTCCACAAACGGTCTTATCATTAACTCTTGTGAAAAAGATGAAGCATTAAAGAACAAACCCATGCCTTGACCCCCAAGGCTGCATGAGACAGATTAATGCTGTGCGGACCGTGACTGATATATTAAGTCCGCAGAATAAAGTCAATGAGCACTCGTAATATAACTTTGGGACATTCGCCGGATCCGGACGACGCCTTTATGTTCTACGCCCTGGCTAAGGGATTAATCCCCGCGCAAGGCCTGTCATTTGAGCATATCCTGCAAGACATCCAGACATTAAACGAAAGAGCGACACGAGGCGAACTTGATGTCAGCGCCATCAGCATTCACGCCTACGCCTACGTCAGTGATAAATATGCACTTTTACCCAGCGGCGCATCCATGGGCGATGGATATGGGCCCATGCTAGTGGCAAAAAACGTTATGTCGTCCAATGAAATTGCCAAGGCGACCATTGCGGTTCCCGGTGAGATGACAAGCGCTTTTCTGGCGCTTCAGCTGTGGCTTGACACACCCGCAACCAAGCTGAATTACAAGGTCGTCCCCTTTGACAAAATCTTTGAAACGGTCAATAAGGGGGAAGCTGATGTGGGATTGATCATTCATGAAGGGCAATTAACCTATGAAGATCAGGGATTAAAGTTATGTGAAGACCTGGGGGTATGGTGGGGACGTGAAAACGAGGGACTACCATTGCCTTTGGGAGGAAATGTCATCCACAAGCGATTCATTCCCGAAGAGCGCAAAATGATTTCCGACCTACTCACGGAAAGCATCCAGTTCAGCCTGAATCATCGCCCCGAAGCAGTGGCGCACGCGTTGCAATACGCACGCGATATGGGCATGGAACTCGCAGATCGTTTCGTAGGCATGTATGTCAACGACTGGACTTTGGACTACGGGGACAAGGGACGCGAAACCATCAGGCGATTCCTCGGCAGAGCGTTTGAGAAAGGGTTGATCCCTCATCGTCAGGAACTGGAATTCGTTTCCTGAAAAGAAATGATTGCATACCGGCAATGAACCGTTTGGTATATTCGGGCGTATGGCCGGTCCCTTGATCCAGAATCAGTTACTTCGAAGACTCGAGCGGTTGGAGCTGTTGGCAAGGCATCGTGTTCGCAGTTCATTGAAAGGAGAGCGGAGGAGCAAGGCTCGTGGACAGTCTGTCGAGTTTGCAGACCATCGGAATTATGCACCCGGGGATGATCTACGTTACCTCGACTGGAATCTCTTTGGGCGTCTTGATAAACTTTTCCTGAAGCTGTACGAGGAAGAACGGGAGCTGCCTTTATCCATTTTTCTTGATGCCAGTGAGTCGATGACCTTTGGCACGCCGGTAAAATTTAACTTTGCTAGACAGGTTGCAGCCTCCATGGGTTACGTGGCATTATGCGGGTTTGATCGAGTCACAGTGGATATCTTCCCTGACAGCCATGACGAAAAGCCACTGAGAGCATCTCTTCGCAATGTCAGGGGTAAAAAATCAGCCCTGACGTTTTTCCGTAATCTGCAGCAAATTCAGGCCGGAGGGTCTTGCCTGCTCAACGAATCCTTGAAGCGAAGAACACTCCTGGCAAAACAGAGCGGTGTGGCCATTGTGATTAGTGACTTCATGGACCCTGAAGGCTATGAAGAAGGATTGAAAGCACTGCTGGGCCGCGGATTTCAGGTCCACGTCATATTGGTGCTTTCTCGAGAAGAATTGGAACCCAATGTTTACGGCGACCTGAAGGTAGTGGACAGCGAGTCGGGAACGGTTCAGGAAGTCACCTTTGGCAAATACAGACTCAAAGCTTATCAGAAAACGGTCAATGCCTTCCTTGAGCAGTTCAAAAATTTCTGCCGCAAGCGGGCTATTGGATTTAACCTTGCCCCCAGCGATACGGACCTCGATCAATTGTTGTTGAGCGACCTGAGAAAAGCCATGTTATGGAAATAGGATCCAGCTGATATGAATTTTCTCAGTCCATACGCATTCTGGTTAGCAGTGACACTCCCGATTGTGGTGGTCTTCTATTTACTTAAGCGGCGACGCAAAGTACAGGTCGTTGCAAGTTCAATGCTCTGGAGAAAATTCCTGGCTGAAACACAGGCAAGCGCACCTTTCCAGAAGTTGAGACATCACTGGCTGCTTATTTTCCAGCTGTTGATACTTGCCCTCGCCATTCTCGCAATGGCCCGCCCTTATTTTTCGGGCAATGTCTCGGAAGGTGGACTGTTGGTAGTCATCATGGACACCTCAGCATCAATGCAATCAACCGATGTTCCCCCGACCCGAATGGATGCAGCCATCAAAGAGGCGGGAAACCTTATTGATACGTTATCAGATACGGATCAAATGATGATATTGGCAGCAGGACGACAAACGCGCGTCCTGCAATCAGTCACTTCAGAGAAAAATAAATTGCAACAAGCGCTCAAAAGCATTGAGGCCTCCGACACTTCAACCTATTTACTGGATGCATTCAAGCTGGCAAGGACCTTAGTTGAAGGTCAAAAGCTGGCAGAGATCCATCTGTTCAGTGATGGTGCTGCGTCCGATTTAAATAAATTTGAACCCACCGACCTCAACATCAATTATCATCCGATAGGAACACGATCCGACAATGTCGGCATCGTCTCACTGGACGTCAGGCCCAATCCTGACGACGAAACGACCCGGGCCATTTTTGCGGGAGTTGTGAATTTTTCCACCAACCGTGCGGATCTCATTGTCGAACTTCAATGGAATGACCAGACCATTGAAGCTCGACCTCTGGAACTGGAACCCGGATCCACTGACTCGCAAGTATTTATTGCACCTCAAAGCGAAAACGGTATCTTTTCTCTCAAGCTGAACAGTGATGATGATCTTGCCGTGGATAACCAAGCCTCTGTGGTCAGCCTCCTCCCAAAACCCGCACGAATATTATTGGTAACTCGTGGCAATCGATTCCTAGAAAAAGCGTTGAATTCAATTAGCAACATCGAGTTGGCTGCAGTAGATCAGTTAACGGACGCTTCGCCTGATGTGGATTTGGTTGTTTTGGATAAGATCACCCCTTTGGCCTGGCCGGCTGTAAACACGCTTGCCATGCATGTCACGCATACCAATTGGATCGAAAGCGCAAACACAGTAGAATCGCCTGTTATCGTCGACTGGAAAGCGGCTCATCCACTCTTACGTTTTGTTCAGATGGATGACGTCCAGATCGCCGAAACTTTGGAGGTCAAGACTCCGAACTGGGCCATGTCAGTTGTGGAGTCCACCCGTACACCGCTGATCCTTGCAGGAGAAAAGGATGGTCAGAGAATGGTTTGGACGGGGTTTGACACACTTCAATCCACCTGGCCACTGAGAATTTCATTCCCGATTTTTATCGCAAATGCAGTCGAATGGCTCAATCCCATGACAAGCCAGGCATCCATGGTGAATGTTCGGACAGGAGATGCAATGATTGCAACACTCGAGGAAACCGATCCCAACCCAGTTATGCTTTTACCCGATGGGCAAAAAACAAGCGTGATCACAAATCCTGGAAGCCGTCAGGTCATCTTTGCGGACACTTTGAGGCAAGGAATTTACCGTCTTCAGAACGGCAGCACCGAAGTCGTTTTTGCATCCAATCTCGCCGATGCATCTGAAAGTGACAACGGCCCAAGGGAAGAGCTGAATCTTGGAGGCTACAGTCAAGTGACAAGGACGGGGCAAAAACGAGCGAATCTGGAAATATGGCGATGGCTGGTTCTTGCTGCATTGATTGTCTTGATGTTGGAATGGTGGTACTACCATAAAAGGACGGCCTGAGATGCGAGTGACTAAAAAAGAGTTCCTGCCGAGAGACATCATGTGGAAAGTGGGTGTTTTAATGCGTTCGAAAGGCTGGGCTCAAATGACTGGTGGCGTTTTATTATTCTGCTTGATCCTGGCTATTGGCTGTGGCCCCGCGACCATGCCAGTGAAACAAAACTTCATTGTTGTTTACACCTCGCAGGATCAAGTATATGCCGAAAAGATTTTCAAAAAGTTCACCTTAGACACAGGGATTGAGGTCAAAGCCGTTTTCGATAATGAATCCGTCAAAACGATGGGACTCATCAAACGTTTAATGGCGGAGCAGGCTCAACCCGTTTGTGATGTTTTTTGGAGTAATGAAGCCATGGCGGCAAGGAAGCTCTCACTGGCGGGTATAGTAGTTGATTTCGAAGAATTCGGCTACCGTTCACGCGTGTTGATTGTTAATACAAACCGAATCGAGCTCAGCGAAGCTCCCAAATCCATCAAGGATCTGATCTCAAGTAAATGGAAAAACAAGGTAGCCATGGCGTATCCACTTTTTGGGACGACTGCAACACATATCCTTGCCTTGAAGGAAGCATGGGGCTCAGAGATATGGGAATCCTGGTGTGAAGGTTTGGTCGCCAATAAAACCAAAATTGTAGATGGCAATTCCATGGTGGTTCGGCTTGTGGGTGCGGGCGAGGCTTTGCTGGGTTTGACCGATTCGGACGATCTGGCAGTTGGCTTGAGCCAACAATTGCCGCTGGCATCGATTCCATTGAAGAATGAGCTCTGCGCCATACCCAACACGGTGGCCATGGTCAAGGATGCACCTCATTCAGAGGGAGCCATGTCATTTATAAATTACGTGCAACGGGAAGAAATACTTGCTGATTTGGTGGAGAATTCCGCTCTGATCAGCGCCAAACTTCCACCTGAGGAAAACGCTTTTCAGTCCATCTTCTGGCCTGGAATTCTGGCTAAAGAAAAAGAAAGTTTCTCTTTCCTGAGAGACACCTTTCTCAGATGAAATGAATTTCCAGCTCCTCATCAACACCATCACACTCATGGCATGCGTTGGAATCATGACAACGTTGACTGGATCCATAGCGGCTCTGGGAGCATTGATGGGGTCAAGCCAATTCAGACGAGGGTTGGTCATCTTGTCCATACTGCACCTCGTTCTCCCACAAATGATGATCCTTTCCTGGTGGCTTGGATTATTCGGGGAAACTGGCATTTTGCGTCCCTGGATGGATTGGAATCTCTACTCGCTGACGGGAGCCATTTGGGTCACGACTCTTTTATTCTGGCCTGTGCCTTTCTTGTCCGCCCTTGGCAGTTTGCAAAGAATCAATCACCAAATATTCGAAGTCGATTCAGGGCTGAGAAATATTCAATTATGTCGTCATCTGCTTTGGCCTGCAGCCCGCCCTGCACTGCTTGTGAGCATGAGTATCGTTGTTGTTTTGACTCTCAATCAATTCAACATACCCTCACTGCTTCAAGTCAGGACGTGGACATCTGATTTGTTCATCACTTTCAGTGCCACTCTGGAATGGCAGGAAATCCAAGGCAGTCTACTTTGGATTGTGACAGGCTCTGTGCTTTTCCTGATGATAATACGCAGAAACGATGTCCCCTGGCCATCCGCCCCAGTGAACAATCGCATTCAAACGCTAAAACCTTTTTTTCATCCTTGCTTAGTCATTTTCCTGCAATGCTGGACCGTCCTTTGGTTTTTGATTGCAACCATCCTACCGTGTCTGAGCCTCGTCGTTTCGACAAGGACTTGGCAAGAGCTTTCAACAGCAGCGGCGGCTGGGCAATCCGCCCTGCTCCACAGTCTGGGATTTGGGCTGATAACTGCAACACTCAGCCTCACACTTGGCCTGCTGACTTCTCGCTGGCGATTGAGCAAATTACTCTGGATACTCTTCCTGCTGCCCGGATGCGTATGGGGTGCTTCATTTCTGAGCCTTTCACAGCAGGCATGGTTTCCATTGAAGGGATCCCAGTGGGTCCTTGCCGTCACCGCACTGACGCTGCGCTACGGGGTCCTGGGATGGCTTGGAGCCAGGTTGGCGCAGTGTATGCTGGATAAAGACCTCAGGGACGCTGGAGAGATGGACATCCCGTCATCACTCCAAAGGTTCCGCCTGATTCAATTACCCCAGACAGGATGGGTCCTCGGCGCAAGTTGGTATGTGGTCTTTTTATTGAGCTTGTGGGATGCGGATACTTTGATCTTTGTCATTCCGCCGGGAGCAGAAACATTGGCGTTAAGAATTTTTAATTTACTGCACTACGGCCATAACGCTCAGGTCAACGGCCTCACCCTTCTCATGATGTTTTCTGCTGTCTCACCGTATATCATCTGGCAGCTATGGAGGCTGATCAAAAAGATCTGCACAAAACAGTATCATCATTCGTTGCTCCCTTCCCTGACGACCTGCGGGCTTCTGTGCCTGATGACATCCGGTTGCAATGCTCCAATCTCAAAAGAGACAGCCACGAAAGCCACATTGGATTCCAGAATATTTGAAACAGTCATTGTCATCGGCACTCAGGGCCGCAGCCCTGGTTTTTTCATCAAACCAAGATCCTTGACGGTCGATGCCAACGACTTTCTTTATGTGGTGGATATGACGGGTCGCGTTCAAAAATTTAATCCTGATGGACAGTATATCCTCCAATGGCAGATGCCCGAACTGGAACGTGGTCGCCCGAAAGGCATGTGTGTGGATACAGATGGTAATATTGTGGTCGTTGAACCGCATTACGCACGCGTCAACCATTTCACGCCAGATGGACAACTCGTTCGCCAATGGGGCACCAAAGGATCCGATGAAGGGTCGCTGACATTTCCACGTGCAATAACCACCTTGAGGAACGGAACCCTGGTCATAAGCGAATACCAAACCGTCGAACGAGTTCAGCGCTTTAGTCCTGATGGTTCAATATTTCTGGGGGCAATCGGTGAGGCAGGGAACAAAAACGCTCAATTCAACCGTCCCGAAGGATTGGTGACAAACCTTCGGGACCAAATCTTTGTAGCTGACTCTTGCAACCATCGCATTCAGATTCTTGATGCGGAAGGAAATTGGATTCATACATTTGGATCACCGGGAAAAGGCTCGGATCAAATGAGCTATCCGTATGATCTGGCCATCGACAGAGAGGGCCTTCTCTTTGTTTGCGAATTCGGCAACAGCAGGATACAAGTATTTGACCGTCATTACAAAACCATGGAAGTGGTGGGAAAACCGGGCAATGCACCTGGAGAATTCAACAATCCATGGTCCATCGCAATGGATTCAAAAGGTAATTTATACGTGGCAGATTCCGCCAACCACCGTGTCCAGAAGCTAATAAGACGAAAATCCATCGCCCTGACATATCAATCTGAGGAATGAGTTTTCAGTTCACACATCCATGGTTTCTCGGTTGCGCTTTGGTGGCGCTGCCATGGATTGCATACTGGGCTCACCATTCAGACGTTCAGATTGGACCTTGGCGTCGAGGTTTCGCACTTTTCCTGAGATTTCTGATCACCACCTGTATCATCCTTGCCATGGCTGGTCTTCAATGGCTGCGCCCACTGGAAGGCATGAATTTGATTTACCTGTTGGATCGGTCAGAAAGCATCCCCCCCACTCAGAAAGAGGAAGCCCTTCAATACGTTCAGAAGACACTCAATCTGAAAGAAAGTGTTGATCAGGCTGGCGTGGTGGTATTTGGAAGTGAGGCCGCTCTGGAACTACCAGTATTGAAACGTAATGAGCTTCCTGCGGTGCAATCTGTCATCGACAGCTCACGCACCGACATAGCATCCGCCATCCGACTGGCGACCGCTGCCTTTCCTGAGAATGGTCAAAAACGCATTGTGCTGCTTTCTGATGGTAACGAAAACCTTGGGGAATCTTTACCGGCGCTCAGAAGTGCTGTTCCGCTGGGAATCACGATAGATGTTTACCCAATGGGGGCTCAGCGAGGGCAGGATGTCTCCGTTCAACGCATCGGTGTGCCTTCGCTCGTCAAGAGCGGCAGCTCCTTTGATGCCAAGATTTTCGCTACAGCAGATCAACCTGAAGAAGCTACCCTCAGGTTATTTATCAATGATCAATTGATGGGTGAGGAAGATGTTCAACTCAAGCCCGGCAAAAACCTCTTTACCATCCCTCAAATACTGAACGAACCAGGCTTTTATACTTATGATGTGCAATTGGTTGCCAATGGCGATTCCGTCGCACAAAACAATCGAGCGATAGGTTTTGCCACTGTCAGGGGGGATCCACGACTGTTACTTATCTCCGAGAGTTTCAGTGCGGATGCGAGTCTGATTGATGCTCTTGAAAGCTCCCAATTGAACGTCGATATCCGCCCCCCCTCAGAGCTGCCAGAAACATTACCCGAACTCCAGAGCTTTGATTCCATTTTTCTGAGCAATGTGGCCGCTGGTGATTTCAGTATGGATCAAATGCGCTTGCTGCAAAGTGCCGTTCGCGATTTTGGTGTGGGACTGGTTTGTATTGGCGGCGATCAATCCCTTGCCGCCGGAGGCTACCGAGGCACTCCTCTTGAAACGGTATTGCCACTCGAGATGGAGTTGAACAGTAAAAAAATCCTGCCCAACGGTGCGTTGGTCATGGTCATGCATGGCATGGAATTCAGTAACGGAAATCAAATTGCAAGACAGGTCGCTGTTGGGGTCATGAACACCATGGCAGCAAAGGATGAGTTGGGAATCGTGCTTTGGGATGGCTCTGAGAAGTGGTTATTCCCCCTGACTCCGGTGAAGAACAAACAGGCGATGGGCCGGGAAATCATGGGGATGAATCAGGGAGACTTGCCCGATTTCCAAAATATCATGAGCTTGGCTTTTGAAGGTCTACAGGAATCCAATGCCAACATCAAACACATGATTATTTTCAGTGACGGGGATCCTGGAGCGCCCTCCAAGACGCTTTTGGATGAGCTTGTGAAAAACAAGATCACCGTCACAACCATCCTGATCGCAGGTCATGCAGGACCGGATACCATGCAGTGGATCGCTGAAAATGGCCAAGGTCGTTTCTATGAAGTGCAAAACCCGAACATGCTGCCTCAGATTTTCATGAAAGAGGCTGCTGTGATTCTCAAAAGTGCCATCATCGAAACCCCTTTCAAACCCATCCTGACCAGTTCCTCTGAACCCGTCAGAGGCATTGCTCCCGAAGCTTACCCTCAATTACTGGGCTATGTTGGAAGCTCTCCAAAGCCGCGCGCAGAAGTGCCGCTCGTGTCTGATCAGGGAGACCCTATCTTTGCTCACTGGCAATATGGACTGGGGCGGGCAGCAGCCTTTACTTCGGATGCGCGGTCAAAATGGGCAGCCTCCTGGATTACATGGGATAAGTATCGCCAATTCTGGACACAAATCGCGCGCTGGAGTTTGAGGCGGGTCGAAAACAGTGATTTCACAACGGAGGTTTCAGTCGACAAAGGTGTTGGATCCATCAGCGTTGAAGCTCTTGATATAGATGGACAATTCCGCAATTTTCTCGATTTGCGTGCTAAAGTAGTAAGCCCAACCGGTGAGAGTCAGGATATTCGACTTGAGCAGACATCACCCGGCAGATATGAAGTCAAATTCCCGGCCAGAGAAATCGGTGCCTACACCGTCAACCTAAGTGAATATGAGGCAGGGAAATCCAAGGCAATGCAGGTCATCGGAGCAAGCGTGAATTTTTCGCCCGAATATCTCAGCAGTGAGACCAACATGCATCTCCTTTCCCAAATGGCAGAGGAAGGCAGAGGCACCATGATTGAGCCAGGCAATCTTGCAGGCAATCCTTTTAACAGAGATCGGAAGCGCACTTTTCAAGCGCGTGACCTTTGGCCCTGGTTATTGATGAGTGCGATATTGTTCTTCCCTGTTGATGTTGGCATTCGCCGTATACAGCTGGAAGACGAAGAGCTCAAAAAAGCATGGGAGTGGATACGACGGAATCTCTTATTCTTTGGATCCAAAAAACAAGAGGTCAAACGAGATGAAGCCATGGAAGCCCTGCTCAGTCGGCGTAACGCCGTGCGCGCGAACAGAAACACAAAAAAAGTTCCAGAACCAGGGGAGGATCTGTTTGAGGTTGAAAATAAAGACCCCATTGTCTTGGACAAAACGTTGAAAACAGAGCCAGAAGTCCAAAATAAAGCCTATCAAGTTGATTCTGAAAAGGAAACATCAATGGACCCTCAAGAAAAGGACAACGACTCGATGGCTAGCCGGCTTTTGGCGGCAAAACGCAAGAATAAGCCCAAGTCGTGAGCCTTCACGCCCTGACATTTGAAACATTTGGGGCAAATTTTTGAAGATTAGACTCGGTTTTAAAAGAAAATCATTGCCTGACACCTCATAAATATGGCTTGATTCTTGCGGTCAATCGACAAGGACCCTAGGCTTGCCCTTTGGATATTATTCGGGTTTTGTGAATATGAAGACAGATCTAAATGGTTGTCGGGCAACGGTTCATTATTCAGGCCGCGTGCAAGGTGTTGGATTCAGGTATGCAGTGAAATCACTGGCACCGGGTTACGATGCAACTGGGACGGTAAGAAACCTTCCTGATGGAAGAGTCGAACTGCTTCTGGAAGGCGAACGAGAAGAGCTGGAAGCCTTTATCGAAGCTGTGCACGATTCGGGACTCGGACCGTTGATTCGGGACGAAAGCTGTCACTGGTCAGAATCAAGCGGAGAGCTTAGGGGATTTGAAATAATACGATAGACTGCATTTTTGGGATCATAGATAATGAAATACGCGATTATCGCAGACATTCACGGGAATTTAGAAGCATTTCAAACGGTGTTGAAAGATGCCGAAGAGAACGAATGCACGCATTACGCCTGCCTTGGAGATGTAGTGGGCTATAATGCCAACCCCAAGGAGTGCTTGGATATTGTTCGAAAAATGGGCATGCCATGCGTCAAGGGCAACCACGACGAATACTGCTCCATGGAGGGTGACCTGGAGGGTTTCAACCCACACGCCAAAGCAGCGATCGAGTGGACTCAGGACAGACTCACAGAGGACGACCGCACCTGGCTGCGAGAGCTCAAATATTTCAGACTGGTTGCAAACTTTTCCATTGTCCACGCCACACTCGATGCCCCTGAGCGCTGGGGGTATGTTTTCAACAAACTCGAAGCAGCCTCCAGCTTTACCTACCAAAACACTAAGGTCTGCTTTTTTGGGCACACGCACGTACCGGTTGCCTTTGTCCGGGACGCAACCATCCGAGGGGGCACCTACTCCAAATTCAAAGTGGAACCAGGCAAAAAATACTTCGCGAATGTAGGAAGTGTCGGCCAATCACGCGATGGAGTTCCGAAAGCGACCTACGTGATTTTCGATCTCAAGGAAAGCACTATCGAGCTTCGCCGCCTCGACTACGACATGGAGACCACCATGAGGAAAATTCGGGAGGCCGGTCTTCCTGAACGCCTGGCAGAACGACTGCCTCAGGGGAGATAGAATACCTGATAATCAGTGGGGATGGCGTATGACTTGTCATATGTCAGTCATGGTTGTTCCATAGCTGACAGAGACGACCTGCAATGATCAAGAAATGCCTTGAGCTGACTGTTCGCTGACTTTTCTGCAAACCATCGACAGGAGTTTGAGCAGTGCAGAAAACACGGGATTACTTGAGTGGGCCGCAGGGTTAATCACCTCCGGGGTTTCTATCCCAGCGACCGTTAACAATCCTTCTGTATACAGCATATCCACAAAACGTAATCGTAATCATGATTCCGCCAAATGAGGGTATGAATCCGACTTTATCGTAGTCCTTGACTGCTGCGTATATGGCAAATGCTGATATTGCGGTAAGAATTCCACCAGCCAACAAATCGTGAATTTTGCTAGGTTTGGTTCGCGGTTTTTCTGACATACACATTAAACGCCATAGAAAACAGAATCACACCACGAAAAACCCCTCCAGCCAAAGCCAGTGGGGTTTGATTGAGTATGAACCGCTTTCGCACTAACGATGATCAACGACCCGTTCAGATTAAACAACGCCGATGTGGTGCAAATCCTGACACAGAAAAACTCTCCATGAGTATCCAGCAGCAGAGTTCACTCAGGCTGGAATGATTCTTCGTAAATGGAATAAAAATTAATGGAATGGACTATTCAGATACTTTTTTCAAAATGATATCTGGCTCCTCGCCTTCTGGAATTCCATTGAGTGTTCGACCAATAATACGATGAGTAAGCTGCCCGTCTTTCGAATAATCCATGAGACACTTTTCATACAGTTGACCCTGCTGTGTATCGCCACCTCTCTCCCAGAGAAAGGCTTTGTTGTAGCCCCCGATAAGTTCGGCATGGATTTGGCTGCCCGTTGACGTATGACCATTCA
>OJCR01000024.1_pt1 | contig 77743 bp, 66 predicted proteins | sample 1591611 | NCBI WGS metagenome assembly OJCR01 (sample SAMN05416815, study PRJEB24817) | seawater metagenome | isolation source: Sea water | place: Canada:Atlantic | collected 2013-07
GTTGTCTGCAACGTCCAGGTTAGTTTGCATTTGGATCATGTTAGTGCTCCGCTCTTAAAATTAAGACTCTCCCGAGTCGTTAGTGCTGCTAAAAACAACTGGATATCGTTGCTTTTATGTACATACCCCCATAAAAAGGGCGCGAAATAATAACAGAAAACTTTGGGAAGTGATAGCGGTAAATTGAATTATTTTTAAACTATGTGAGCAATAAAAAAGCCCCGACTAAAAGCCGGGGCTGATAACCACGTCATAGGTTATCAAGCAGGATCTTTTAATACGGTTGTACCACCTTGTAATTGCTTACTCAAATGCCTGAAAACGCATTCTTTCAACCGACTTACACCAACAGGCTTAGATATGAAGTCATTCATACCACTTTTCAAGCATTTTTCTTTATCGCCGGTTAATACATTTGCGGTTAAAGCAATTATCGGCACGTCTTTAGTTTGTTCGCCCAAGGCACGAATTTTTTGTGTCGCTTCTAGCCCGCCCATCACCGGCATATGGCAGTCCATAAAAATCATTGCGTAGGGCGTTTTCTCGGCCAGTGAATGTTTTACTTTATCCACGGCCTCTACACCATTAACTGCGACCTCACTGGGCAGCCCCACTTCCCTAAGCTGCTCTTTAATCACGAGCTGATTGATTTCGTTATCTTCCACAACTAGGGCTTTTAACGTGCTTAATTCTTGTCGTGTAGGCGTATACGAGTAATCATGCCCACATGCTTTTTCAGCAATAGCACCTGCGTTCGCGTCATCAAGCGTTAATGTCACTGTAAACCGCGCACCAATGCCAATATTACTCGACACCTCTATTTTTCCGCCGTAATGCTCAACAATCTGCTTAACGATAGTAAGCCCCAAGCCTGTACCGCCGTAGCGTCTTTGCATAGAGTTTTCAGCTTGCATAAAGGGGGAAAAGATAATTTTTTGCTGCTGCTCGCTAATGCCAATGCCTGAATCTGTCACAATTAACTTAACTCGGTATCGACCTTTTCCATAACGGGTGCATTTGGTATCGACGGTGATTTTTCCTTCCTTGGTAAACTTTATTGCATTATTGAGCAAGTTGATAAGGATCTGACCTATACGCAGTTTGTCTGCAATAAAGGTTTTACTATTGAGCGCAGTAGTACTGATAATGAGTTCAAGGCCTTTTTCTTTCGCCAATCGCGAAAACATAGGAACCTGCTCTTCAATCACCTCCGCTAAATTAGTAGGTGCTTCTTCAAATGAAATATTTCCTGAATCTATTTTAGAGAAGTCCAATATGTCGTTAACAATACCTAGAAGCGCATCAGCGCTTTGCATGGCAATAGACGCAAGCTCGTGTTGCTTAGAGTTCAACGATGAGCTCAACAAGGCTTCCAGCATCCCCTGCACACCGTGAATGGGCGTTCTTATTTCATGGCTCATATTAGCTAAAAATTCACTACGAGCCTTTAAGGCGCTTTCCGCCATATTGGTTTTGTGCTGCAACTCTGCTTTATCTAGATGCATTTGCGTGACATCAAGGGTGGCACCTATTACTTTAACGCAGCGCCCCCCTTCAAATACCGGATGAGCTCGACTCTCTAACCAGCGGGTTTCGCCAGTGTCTGTGCGCACCTCTAATTCGTACGCAAAGTCTTCGTCAGACTTCATCATTTGTGTGAATTGCTCTAAGTAAATCTTGCGCTGTGTATCGTCTACAATGAATTTGGTGATATCTTCGGGCTTCAGAATTTTATCACCATGAACGTGCAGCATACGTCTTAGCGCGCCAGACCAGGTTATCGCCCGTGTTTCTACATTAAGTTCCCACGTGCCAACGCCCGCTAGGTTCGCTACTTGATTGAGTAATGAGTTTCGCTCTGTCAGCACCGCTTTTTGTGCATTAAGATTATTGAGAGCCTGCTGCCTTTCAAGTTCGTTTCCAACCCATGATGCAAGCAACAGCAAATAGTCTAGCTCTAAATTGGAAAAAGGTGCTTCCCTTGGGTCAAGCGAAGAGAAGTTAACCGTGCCGAAAAACGCACCAGAAACATAAATAGGCGACGCCAAATAACTTTTAAGCGTGTATTTTTCGAAACAAGGGTGGGAAGCACCCGGCGAGACATCAATATTATGATAAGCAATGAATGAATTCGATTTTACAACATCAGCACAGTAGGTTTCAGTTAAGCTGAAAAGAGAATCTAGCTGAATGTTGTTTTCTGGTGTTACCACGCTAAGCACGCTGTATTGTTCGCCGCGTATATTACTTACAATCCCTGTTTCTAACCCGAGAATTTCCGTGTCCATGCGCAGCAAGCTCTCGAGTTTTTTATCTAACGACAATGAATGGTCATTAGATATTGTTTGTAGTTCTTTTATGATACTCATGAGGAATAATGCCTTCCCGGACTGCAATAAAAAAGGCCAGTGCGTTAACACTGACCTTTTAAATTTACGAAAGATTTCTGGAGATGAAAGTTTTCGCCCTTATCAATTAGTATAATAAATAAACTAATCTATTAATAAAGCACGTTAATTTCATATCCCGTAGGCGTATCTGCTGGCTCTACGGTTACGATGTAGTTCTCTTCTTCGGTAAAACCGAACAGTGCTGTTCTATCAAGTAACACTTGCTCTTCATTATCGTCTTCGTAAACCGCAATCACTTCATAATAGTCAGAGGGAAGCACTTCACTTGTGCTCTCGGCGAACTCGAGGTTTTGCACATCGTATTCAGCGGTATCTATGGTTTCGTCGTTTCTTACTAAATAAAAATCGACGTCATCAAAATCGCTCACAAGGTTGATAAAGTTTACGGTTTTATCGTACGCCTGAGGTAAGCCACTTTCCACGAAGGTTGCCGCCCCTAATACATTGTTAGTGTTGTAAATTAGCACCGCTTTACTTTCGCCTTGATTAAGGGTGATAAGTTTATTGCTAAGCGCAGTAACCGCGCCTGATGGATCAGTAACTGTTACGCGGTAGTCACCATAGCGAATAGCGCTGAACTCCGATAACTCGCCTGCGGCAAGGGTAAAGCTTACATCTTCTTCATCGGTATTGCCGCCAAAGGTAACGCTAAGCTCAGCATCTAGGTTGGTTGAGTTATAAATACGATACTGCGAATCGGCCTCAACATCTGTAAGTGCAGTAACGGTAGAAGAGTTAAGAATAGTGTCTACCACTAACCCTTCTTGAATTGCTCCACTTACATCGCGAAGGCTCATTACGTATTCGGTTTCGTATACAAAGTCTAGGGTTTGCGATTCAAATACAACCTCGTCGCTACCTAGCTCTGTAAGATAAATGGTGTACTCGCCTTCATCGAAATAGTCGCTGTCATCGTCTGCATCCCAGTAGTTTAACTCGGTCATATCGCCTGTTGTTACTGTGCCTAAGAAGTTGGCTGCTTCAAACGGGTCGCCCGACTCACTCATATAAAAATCATAGGATGAGTCATCCACCGCAACTGAAAGCGCAAATAGTCGGAAGTGATCTTCCATTGTTTCGCGCTCATACGAGTAAACGTTGAAAGTAGGGGCATTAAAATCACCGCTCATCACCACAATGGTTTTGTGGCCTACTTCGAGGTCTACGGTAATCTCATCAATATACACTTCTTGATCATCAGAGTCGGTGCGTATGAATTCTAGTTCTAGCTCACCATCATCCATTGAAAACATAGACGTTGTATCACCAAACTGGGCCGAGCCGAAGCTATCGCCATCAACTTCACGCATTTCTACGTTAGCACCATTTGGCGAGGCATTGTAAAACTGAATGTAAGCGTAGGAGTAATCTGAACTGCTGCTGTCAGAGCCACCACATGCGGTGAGCCCAAGCAGTGCTACAAGTCCTATTGCTACTGCGCGGAACCCAGTCCCACTAAGCAAAGATTGAGAGGTCAATTGCATAAATTGAATGTCCTTAGAAATTGTTCTTTTGTTGGATAAACGCCTGCGTTTAAGCAAATAGGCACACGTTGGGAGTGCTTTACAGGGCACGCACAATACAATGATATGGCTAAGTTAGAAGGGGTTAGTTCGGGGCTTTACACTATCTTTGCAAAGCTGACCATTCTTTATCAAAGCTTTACAATTTGATGCATAAAAAGGTTGTATTCGTAATTTAGACGGGGCGAAAAAAAGCCTGCATAAGCAGGCTTTAACTGTGTCTTAGGGAGACGGGATTACTTACTCATATGAGTATGATAGTGTCACACCGCTGTATGACGAATAAGCGCGAATACCAATGTGCCATGTGCCTGACGCTGGCGCGTCGAATGTACATACTTCGCTGTTGCCATTTTGATAAGGACGACAATCATAGCTATTCGTTTCTGGCTGTGAGCCAAACTTCACGTATAGATCGGCATCGCCTGAACCACCAGAGGTACGAATAGTCATCTGCGTTACACCTTCAGGAATCGTCCAAGTGTAGCGGTCCCAGTTTCTGCGCGTACCTGAAAGGCCGGTTAGCTGACCTGATACTGGTTCTACGCCAGGCTCAGAGCCGCCACCGCCACCAGTACCGCCACCGGCACAACCGTTGGTGTTAAGGTAGTTGTAGGCATCAGCAAGCTGCATTAAGCCATAACCGTAGAAGTTATCACGACCCGCACTGCCTTTATCTTCTGCCGTTGCATTAAGTGCACTACGAATTTGGTTGTTTGAACACTGCGGGAAGTAGCTCCATACTAGTGCTGCACCACCAGCTACGTGTGGCGTTGCCATTGATGTACCGCTTAAAGAAGCATAGGTGTTAGTAGGGTATGTCGACTGGACCGCACTGCCCGGTGCCGCAATTTCCACTTGGTCGTTATATTGGCTGTAGCTTGCACGATTTTCATTTGAGTCTACCGCCGCTACCGACATAACTGCATCGTAAGACGCTGGGTATGATTTTGCACTATTGCCGTCGTTACCCGCCGCAGCCACTAGCAACATGCCTGCATCGGTAAAGCTTTGCATTGCATTGCGCTCGGTGGTTGAAGAGCTGCCGCCACCTAAGCTCATGTTAACCACATTTGAGCCTGCATCCTGACACTGGGTAATGGCATCGATAAGGTCAGAGGCATAGGTCCACTGACCATTATCGTTAAAAATCTTAACGATGTGCATGTTAACACCCGGGTATACACCTACCACACCTTCGTTATTATCGTATGCTGCAATGGTGCCCGCTACGTGGGTACCGTGACCGTTACCATCGTTGTACCAGTTACCTACGGCACTATTGTTTGCCTGACCTGTTACACCATCGTTTGTGCCCGGAAGGTCTGGGTGACCTAGATTATAGCCAGTATCGATAATACATACTTTGCGCGCCGTGGTATCTGACTGGCCGAACTGGTTTGCCTGTACCATGGTGTAGCCGTAAGGCGTAGTTTGCGCCATAGGCTTACGACGTACGTCAACCTCAATACTTTCTACGTTAGGATTGTTGCGAAGCTTGTTGAGCGCCGACTTACTCATGGTCGCCGCTACCATTTTGTGCTTTTTAAGCTCTTTTTTGATAGCGCCGCCGGCTTTGCGAACCTCTGACTTTGCAGATGCGATATCGAAAGGCTTTTTACCTTTTACTTTGGCACTTGAGATTTGACCTTTACCTTTTAATGCACTCACCTCAACCGTTTCGCTTACCATTTCGTCTTTGAACTTAATGATGTAGCGCTGTTGTTCGGTAGTTACCAAACGGTCAACCGTTAGACGTTTGCCTATTGCTTGCTTCAAAGATTGAGGTTTTTCTTTCACTTTTACCAGCCCTTCGCCGGCAGCCATTGCAGAATTACCCATTAAGCCAAGTGATACAGCTAGTGCAGCTGCAGTTAGACATGTGTGTTTCTTATTAAACTTTGAGTTCAAAATTTATTTCCTGTTTTATCTGTCTTATTAACTTCAGCACTTTTTTGTCCCGTGCTTTTGAAGCTATTTGTTATTAAATGACATACAGGTATAACCATTACCTCATACGAAAAGCTCATCCATGACAACCGACGCAACTGCGTTGCAACGACCTACCCGTTTGTCAGGTATGCAAATAAACGGTATTACCAATTATTTACAGAGCTCATATTAGGCGGCGAATCAGGCTGTTGAGTATGTTGCCTTAACCCTGGTGAGCATTTTTAATACCTTTAAAAATGCACAAAAAAACAACACAACTTATGAAGAGCGCGCCAAATGTGTATTACGAGCAGATTCATGGTAGGAATAAAATTTTATAATTAACATTTAAATTACAATTTGAGATGTAACAAAATATTAATCACCTGTTTAGCTTTTTTATTAAACGAATTCAGCAGTGATTTGTAGATTTCTTGGTCTGGTTTTATTTAATTGGCTGAGCCATTAAGCAATGCAATATTTCAAGACTGGTTAGTAGATATTTTATTTAGTTTGGCGTTGACGAGAGGAAGTTGCTGTGCGCTCGGGCATGAGGTTTAGATACTTATCACCCAGCGGCAATGCAATGGCGGTGTAAAAAAGATCACTACTTAAAAGATAATATGCTAATTTATAAATGAAAAAGCCCACGCTATAAGCGTAGGCTCGTTCGAGTCTTATGTCTTTGGTGGGCTGCTTAAGCAGGGATATCCAAAGCTCTCGTTTGAGATCGTAAGTAATCGAACACCAATTGTCAAATGGTTAATTAAAGGGAATGATTTGTGCCGTACCAGTCTATAGAAAATACGTTGTCTCTGAGCCGATTAACAACGTTTAGAAATGCGGTAGTAAAAAAAATAGGAAATGACTGCACTGCTACAACTCTTAAGCTCTACGAATGGAACGCACAGCTTTCTTCCGTGATGTTCTTCCCGCTTCACATATATGAAGTCGTTTTAAGGAATGCGGTTTCTGAGGCTATATCAATGCGCTACGGCAATGACTGGCCAACAAACGTCGTATTCCAAAATTCATTGCCCTACAAAGACAAGCAAGACTTAGTACGACTAACTCAAGATTATCAAGGTGTAGGTAAACTTTTGCCAGAGCTGAAACTGAGTTGGTATGAAAACATGCTGGCAAAAAGACATGAGGGGCGTATTTGGAAGCCTTTTATCAAACAAGTCTTTCCCAACTCAACGGAAAATACAGTATCTACCATTCGAAACACACTGAAAAACGGTTGCGACATAATCAGGAAGCAACGCAATAGAATTGCTCACCATGAGCCTATTTTTAATCAGCCTACATTAACCCAGCTACTGCCGTTAATTGAAGAAGCCGTGTCATGGCGATGCAAGAAAACCGTCGCTTGGCTTAGAGCTCAAGAAAAAGCGACAGAACTACTAAACAACCCTATTTTTTAATATAAATACTCGTGATAGCAACGGATTGCTACTAACTTATTGCTTGGCAACCATATGCAACGGTTGACGCAACCAAAAGTGCTATTTCAGACAACCAAGCACAGTTTGCATAGATTAAGTAAATATTCTAAAAAGAAAAAAGGCGCTCAACAATCTTTCTGCGTGCCTTTAACATTTCTTGTTTTGGAAGCTCTCGCGTCGCGTTCAAACGCTTAGGGAGCATTACAAACCACGCTGTCTCACTATCTCGTATAGGCAAACGCCTGTTGCTACCGACACATTAAGGCTTGTTACGCTGCCTGCCATAGGCAACTTAACCAGTTCGTCGCAGGTTTCTTTTGTTAATCGACGCATACCTTTACCTTCTGCCCCCATAACAAGCGCAGTCGAGCCTTTTAAGTCTACATCGTACAAGGTTTTGTCGGTCTCACCCGCTGTGCCCACAATCCATAGCCCCTTATCTTGAAGGTGCTTCAAGGTACGGGATAAATTGGTAATTTGGATAAGCGGCACAACCTCGGCTGCACCGCAGGCCACTTTTCTTACCGTGCCGTTAAGGCTGGCTGATTTGTCTTTAGGTACCACAACAGCGTGTACACCTGCGCCGTCAGCCGTTCGCAAGCATGCACCTAGGTTATGTGGGTCGGTAATGCCGTCTAGCACTAAAATTAACGGCTGAGACTCCCGCTCAAGAATTTTGTCGAGGTCGGCTTCATCAAGCACCCTAGCAGGTTTTGCTTTTGCCACTACCCCTTGGTGCTGTTCGCCGTTGACTTTGTCATCCAGCGCTTTACGCTGGCTAAACTGAACAGAGATACCAAAACGGCGGGCCTGGTTAACAATGTTGGTTAAGCGTTCATCGTTACGCCCTTTTAAAACCCACACTTCCATTACACGCTCTGGCTCTTTTTCGAGTACCGACTGCATGGCATGTAAACCGTATAACCACTCTTGCTGCGCCATTTAACGCTTACCTCTTTTATTCAATGACAATGTTTTGCCGCTGTTGCTACTTTTTGCGCTACCGCGACTTGACGATTTTCCACCGCTACGACTAGACGAGCTTGAGCCGCCTTTGCCTTTGCTCCCCTTCTTATCAGAACGGGAGTCTTTACCAGAGCGGGGTTTATTATCAAAGCGAGTAGGTTTGTCTGAAGACTTTTTAGCTGTCTTCACTTTTACCTTCTTACCTTTAGTGCTGCGCAGCATAGACTTATCGAGTAATAAATCAATCTTTCTTTCATCAAGGTTTACTGCCGCAACGGTTACCTCGACTGTGTCGCCCAGTCTGAACTGACGATGGCCCGACTCGCCTACTAAGGCTTGTTTTACTTCGTCGTAATGATAGTAGTCGTCATCGAGTGACGTAATATGCACTAACCCGTCGATATGGTATTCCGTTAAGCGAATGAATAAACCGAAATTAGTGACCGAGCTGACTACCCCTTCAAAAGTGTCGCCTACGTGATCTAACATAAACTCGCACTTGAGCCAGTCGGCCACATCGCGAGTCGCATCGTCGGCGCGGCGTTCTGTCATTGAGCACTGCTCGCCGAGCTGTTCAATTTCTTCTACCGTGTAGTTTTTAGCGCCGCTTACCGCTTTTTTACCTTTCTGCTTAGCAATGATGCCTTTTAACGCGCGATGCACCACTAAATCAGGGTAGCGACGAATAGGCGAGGTAAAGTGAGCATAAGCTTCGAGGGCCAAACCAAAGTGCCCTACGTTTTCACCGTCGTACACCGCTTGCTTCATAGAGCGAAGCAGCATGGTTTGTATAAGCTCTTCGTCTACCCGCCCGCGTGTTTTAAGTACCACATCGGTAAATGCGGCAGGCTCTGCATCTTCAACTATGCGGTGTGGAATACCAATTTCACTCAAATAGCTAGTGAAGGCGGTAAGCCTGTCAGCGTCTGGCTTATCGTGAACACGATACAGCGCTGGCGCTTCGTGCTTTTCTAGCGTTAAAGCCGCACTTACGTTCGCCATGATCATGCATTCTTCAATCAGCTTGTGTGCGTCGTTACGCACCAAGGGCACAATGTTTTCTATTTTGCGCTGTGCATTGAACACGAACTTGACTTCTTGGGTTTCAAACTCAATAGCACCACGTTTAGCTCGGGCTTTTTTAAGTGCTCGGTATAAATCGTGTAGATTGCGAAGATGGGGCACATGAGGTTCATAACGCTGATGCAGCTCTTTATCGCCTTGTAATATGCCCCACACCTTGTTGTAGGTAAGACGGGCATGAGAGTTCATCACTGCTTCATAGAACTGAAACTCTTCTAGCTTCCCTTGGGCGCTGATGGTCATTTCACACACCATACAAAGCCGGTCAACTTCAGGGTTCAGTGAACACAGTCCGTTCGACAACACCTCAGGTAACATAGGGATAACTTGGTCGGGGAAATACACTGAGTTTCCGCGCTGTTGCGCTTCATCATCAAGGGCAGAGCCCGTTCTTACGTAATGGCTTACATCCGCAATGGCTACCCAGAGCTGCCAGCCACCGTCATCGAGTGGCTCGCAATAAACCGCATCGTCAAAATCGCGGGCGTCTTCACCATCAATGGTAACAAGAGGAAGCTGGCGTAAATCGATACGCCCTTCTTTGGCTTCATCTGGCACCTGATCGGTGAGTTTTTCCACCTGCTTGGTTACGCCGTTTGGCCACTGATGCGGAATATCAAAAGTGCGAAGAGCCATTTCTATTTCCATACCTGGTGCCATATGCTCACCGAGTACTTCAACAATTTTTCCCACGGGGTTCATTTTACGGCGGGGGCGTTGGGAGAGTTCTACTACAACCACCTGCCCCATGCGCGCACCGTTGGTACTTTCTGGCGGAATAACAATTTCATGCTGAAGGCGGCTATCATCTGGCACAACCATGCCAAAACCTTGCTCTACGAAATAGCGCCCGACTATTGGCTCGCTTCTTGGCTCGATAACTTGGGTAATAAAGGCTTCTTTTCTACCGCGACGGTCGGTGCCGCTAATGCGCGCTTCAACCACGTCATCGTGTAAAAACAAATTCATTTGCCCGGCACTTATGAATAAGTCACCACTTTTATCTTCAGGACGCAGAAAGCCGTAACCATCACGGTGACCAATAATGCGGCCTTTTATGATTTCATCACGGTTTTGAAGTATGTATTTTTTCTGTTTGGTGAACTGTACTTGCCCTTCGCGCTCCATGGCGCGTAAGCGGCGTTGTATACCTATTCGGGCTTCTTCGTCGAACGCGTTCACCAAGTTACAGATATCAAGAAACGACAAAGGCTTGTCGTGTTCTTTTAGTAAACTCATTAAATATTCGCGGCTTGCTACCGGGTTGTCGTACTTCTCTTTCTCGCGCTGATAATGCGGATCGTCACTCATGTATTTATAAATTACCTTTTATTTTGTTTACTCAGTAAGCCTTAACCTGCCGCTGACGGGCGTTGCTCTGCTAGTTAATATTCAAACAACTCGTCGTCTGACATCTCAACTAACGTGCTCCTAAAGCTTACTTTATTTGTTCAAGACTTTCTTATTGTGGTACGCCTTAAAAAATACGTACAAGAAATTTTGATTCATAGATTGTTAGACACACTTACCAAATTTGGTTCATGTGGTTATTTGCTGCACAGTATAACAGTATTTACGGTAAAACATTGGGAGTAATTAAGGCGTGCTGAATTTTGCGGTTTATTGTAATGCAAGCGAAGTTATTACCGTGCTAGGCAATATCTTTTCTTCAATGTCTATAAGCTAATAAGGTTAAAGGGCGCAAGCTCACGTAAGTTATACATACACAGTATAAAAGTTGAAACACCCGCTAGTATATTGGTTTTAAGCTGGGTTTACTTTTTGCGGTTCGATACAAGTCGTAGGCAACCTGATAATGCATCCAAGCCTTGGCACTTATACCGCTTACCGCTTCAAGCTTGCGCGCGAACTCGACAGTTAAATTAGAATGCCCGTTAACAAATCGCGATAAATGTTTAGTCGAGACTTCTAAGCATTGCGCAACCTCTGATTGCTTCAAGGGTGACTTTGCCATGCATCTGCGTTTAAATACTTCGCCCGGATGGGGCCTCTTAAGATGCTCGGGCCGTGATGCTCGCTCTCCTGCTTCAATTAATGCGCAGCCCCTATCACCTTTAGATTCAATGCCTATGTGCATACTTTGTCTCATGGGTTGTACTCTCTATAATCCAGACTGAAACAGTCACCATCGTTGAAATAGCAAGTTACCGCTCCACAAGGCTCTACGCTATTAACTGTAATAGTCACGTACCAAAGTTCGCTTTCTTCGGATCGTACTGCACCGATATCTAGCAAATCAGATATTTGTGATGCAGCGTCTAAATCAAACAACGCATTCCAGACTTCATGACGATATGCTAACACAAGCCATTCATCCTAATCAGATACCCACATTAAAAGTAGCTTTTGATGTAGGAAGCTTACAATTGCCATCTAACCACCCATAGAAGATTACCACAGAGGTAATCTTCCCTCAAAAATATGTTTATATTTTAATCGAACAGGGTTGTGTAAACTTCGATCTAACGTCCAGTTATCGATTCAGTTCAGCCTGACATCTCGATGTCACAAACAATCAGTATAAAAATGGGTTTTCATTTTTGTTGTATGAGCGTTCAACAAAACAATTAATACACTATTTACCCTAACCAACTTTATAAAGAGCAGGCATATGGATAGAAGAACGTTTATTAGGCTGTCGTCATTCGCGGGTGCGAGCGTGGCAGTATCTACTGGGCTAGCGGGGTGTACAGTTAGCACGTCAGCAAACAGTCAGCCTCAAACTAAATCGGAATTTACCCATGGCGTGGCCAGTGGCGACCCGTTAAAAGATGCAGTGATCATTTGGACTCGCGCGGTTCCTACATCAAGCTCGGCTTTAGTTAAAGCCGATATTTTGTGGGAAATGGCAAGCGATGCAGCATTTACCGACGTGGTAAGTAGCGGAGTCGTTGAGGCTAAAGCGACACATGACTTTACCGTAAAAGTAGATGTGTCAGGTCTTCAGCCTGCAAGCAAATACTTTTATCGCTTCAAAAGTGCGAATAATGTGAGCCCTGTTGGCGAAACTCGTACATTGCCGGAAGCAGACGTTTCTAAGGTCACATTCGGCATATTTTCTTGCTCGAACTACCCTGCCGGCTTTTTCACGCCTTATATGGAAGCCGCCAAAGATGACAACATGGATTATGTGCTGCATTTAGGCGACTACATATATGAGTACGATGGAAAGGGTTACGCCACCGAACATGCCAAAGAGATTGGCCGAACCTATGCGCCAGATAACGATACCGAGCTTTATACGCTAACCGACTACCGAAACCGCTACGCGTTGTATCGCACCGACGAAGGCTTGCTGGCTTTACATCAAAATAAGCCGTTTATCGTTGTGTGGGATGACCATGAAATTACTAACGACACCTATAAAGACGGTGCTGAAAATCACCAAGCGGATGAAGGCGATTTTTATGAACGTCGCGCTGCGGCAGTGCAAGCCTATTATGAGTGGCTGCCTATTCGCCCGCCATTTGGCACTGAGCGTTTAGAAATCTACCGTCAGTTTACCTTTGGCAACCTGCTTGATTTATACATGCTTGATACCCGCGTTTTAGCCCGGGATAAGCAGCTTGAATACGCCAACTATCGCGACGCTGAAACTAAAGCTTTTGACCAAGCAGGCTTTATGAAAGATATCAGTAATCCTAATCGCGGTCTTTTAGGTGAAACCCAGCGCAATTGGCTACATACCTCTATGAAGCAAAGCCAGGCTAAATGGCAAGTGCTGGGGCAACAGCTATTAATTGGCCGCATGCTTTTCCCTGTATCGATATTTAACGGCGTTGAGCGTAAAGAAATACCTGCTCATGTACATAGGCTTGCGAATATCAAACGCAAACAAAAGCAAGGTGCTGCACTCAGTGAGCAAGAGCTTGCGCTTATCAATACGGTAATGCCCTACAACTTAGACGCATGGGATGGCTATCCTATTGAGCGAGAGCACGTGCTTATGCAGCTAAAATCCATCGGCAAGCCAGTTATTGCCCTTGCAGGCGATACTCATAATGCTTGGCACAACAAACTAACCCTTAAAGACGGAACGGAAGTGGGTGTTGAACTTGCCACCCCTGGGGTGACGTCACCCGGCATGGAACATTATTTAAGTATGGATGATGAAATGGCAGAAACACTTGCTGATGACCTTCCCCTTCTTATTGATGATTTACAGTATTGTAATCTTCACCAGCGCGGCTTTATGACATTGACCGTTAGCGAGGATGAAGCTAAAGCGACCTGGCACTATGTGGATGCAATTTTGACCAAGGCTGGAAAGGTGGTTAACACGCATAGCTTTGAGATTAAGGCATAGCTTTCTACAATTTTATAAGCGTGTATAGGCTTGAGCCTATACACGTTATTTATACAAGAAGAAGCTATAAACGCTGTTTTACACCTCGCACAATAAGCTTAGTGCTTTCCACAAATAGTGTGTTTTTAATCTGCGCAGGGCCATTGCTGAGCATCATGAAGAACACGTAGTATTTCGATGCAATTTGTAATGATGTTTTCTCGATATATAACGATAAACGGCAGGCCATTAATCACAAGTTCACGCGTATTCTTCAATCGGCCATGACGGCCCGCTCTAGGATGTTCCGATAAGACTAGGTGCGAACTATCAATAATATTCATGACAACGTCAATAGCTACAGAGGGGCTATTTTTTTGAGCAATATGAGCTTCAATTTTCTCTAAATCGGTACCTGCAAGATCAGTCCATTTGAGCTGCACGCTTAGCCTCCCACTTAGCTTTGACATCAGTATGGTCGGTCAAACGTCCCTCATCAGCGGCTTTCACTCCTTTTTCCACCTCTTGGATAAACCATTCTTCGCGAGCAACAAACTGCTTGATGGCTTCGGCCATCAGCCACGCCCTAGGTCTATCCATCGCCTTAGCCATTTCGCCTACACGTGCAAGCGTTTCATCATCTAATCTTACTGAGGTAGCTTTTAAAGGCATGCAGATTCTCCGAGGTTCTTAAAGAATCTTTATTGTAACTGCACTAGCATTAAATGTCTTCTTTCGCTTTTCATCAACAAAGACAGAGTGAAAGACATTATAGTTAAATTGCACCAACTAAAAACAGAGTCTCTGATACTCCTTCTTGTAATCCATATAATTTAAATTACGTCCTATTCCCATCAAAATAGGGGCATATTGACGGAAATAGGTACTCTCTTATTCTTTACTTCTAGAACGCGTAATAAACACGCACACCAGCAATGCGTGGCATGCCGCGAACAAAGGTCGGAATCCCCAAGCCACCGCCTGTGTTACCTGCATCAATTAGAAACTCTTTATCAAACAGGTTGTTTATGTAGAACTCGTAAGCGAACTTGCTGTTGTCTTGAAGCAGTTTCACCGACACATCGGTTAACGAATAGGTATCTTGGGAAAGGCCTGGGTAATTGCTGCTTTCAAAGAACACTTCAGACTGGAAACTGGTAAGCCAGTTAACATCAATGTCGAAGTTATTCATGTTGAATACTTTGTTGATGTTAATTGCACCGCTTACCTCAGGTGCTAAACGGAACTTGTTACCGCCGTATTCAAATGGCGAACCATCGGCAGTGTCGTTAGCAAATTCTGCGTCTAAGAAACCAAGGCTTGCGGTTAAAGTTAGCGTGTCGCTGTAATTGTAGGTAGCCATACCCTCGATGCCCGACATGGTCGAATCGCCCACTGTTACAGTAATCGACTGCAAGGTTTCTGCATCGGTAAAGCTTTGCTGATAGTCACTGTACTCGTAGGTAAAAATGGCACCCGAGAACAGGAAGTTGGCGCTTTGATACTTAACACCCAAATCGTAGCTGTCTACTATTTCAGGTTTAGTCACATTAACGCCACCCGCATTAGCATCAACCACGGGTGAACGGCGGCCCTTGGCGTAGTTTGCATACAAGTTCCAGTTATTGTTCACATCGTAACTTACCGCAAAGCGTGGCAGGGTATCGTCAAAATCGCGCTCTGCATCGAACGTAAATGCACCGTCTGCAGTAGTATAAGTATTGCGGGTATAACGTGTTTCGTCGATATAGCGCACGCCAGCAGTAATGTTGATGTCGTCGGTAACATAATACGACACCTCAGCAACATAAGACGCTATATCAAGTTCAGCTTCAAATATAAACGGCCCTTGTATCAGAATAGGCGGCAGTGCAGGGTTAGAAATAGGAGAGCCATCTTCATTAAACAGTTGCGACACTAACATCGCACGCAGTGCCTCTATTTCTTCTAACGATGCATCAGTAGCGATATTCTGATTTAGCGGAATGTTTGAGGTGGCCTCAAGCTGTGCTTTTACCGCATCGAAGGTACCACGTACAAATGGGTCGACCATTACATAATAGGGCAAAATAGAATCGTCTTGAGTAATAGACGCACCTACAAACGCGGCCAATTTATCACCCGAGTCATACACTAAACGCATTGACGCACCTTTAAGCGTGGCGTCGTTATCAAAGTAGGCATCTTGAATACGCAAAGCAGAACCATCAGCGTCAAAGCCTTCGCTTACTTCTACATCTTTATAGTAGGCATCGGCGTGTAGGCTAAGCATTTGGTTGAAATCGTAGTTAATGGTTAAGTCATAAGCTTGAAGCGTTCGTTCAATACCTAGTTCACTGCCTAAGCTAAATTCGGCATCAGTAAAAGGGCTAGTATCTCCGCCGTTAGGCGCGATAGAGCCTGATTTGAAGGCAATGCCCGGCTGGTCGTTGTACTCCATTGCTGCACGCGCAATGATTTCTAACTTATCATAGCTTGCAAGCCAGGTTGCGCGAAGAGCTTGCACCGATACACCTTGAAGGTCTTCACTATTGCACGGTACCTCTTCACCTAAATGGTTATACATGTTTGCATTACCATAGTAAGAATCAGCGCTACAGGCATTATTTTCTACAATGCCGTCCATTTCACGATAAAGCCCAGCTATACGAAAACTGTGGTTGTCGTTAATAGGCTGGTTATACATAAACTCAAGTTCTTGGCCCTGCTCTGAGTTATAGCCAACCTGCACTTTGCCTTCCTGTTCAAAGGTCGGAAGGTTAGAGTGAATGCTTACCGCACCGTTTGCTGCCGCCACACCGAAAAGCGTCGGCTGAGGGCCTTTTAACACTTCAACGCGAGCAATATCGTAAAGCGCGACACTGGCTACGGTTTTCTTGCTGATATCAAAGCCATCTTGATATACCGAGATGCGAGGCGTCGCCGATACCGATGACACATCGTCGGTTACACCGCGAATGTTGAACGACGGTAAGCTTACCGCTTGCTCCTGAATTTGAACGTTTGGCAATATACGAGAAAGCTCATCAAGTTCCATGATATTGGTGCGCTCTAAGAACTCGCTCCCAATGACATCCATAGTTACTGGAACATCCATAACAGACTGCTCACGCATTTGAGCGGTAACGGTAATTTCTTCTATGTAGTCATTCTCGTTTGCTGTATCAGGCGCTACTTCTTGTGCCATTGCCGCGCTCGATAGTGCTAAAGCAATGGTTGTCGCTAGCAAAGTGCGTGGGTAAACAGATCGTGGGTACAGAGGGCGCATCAAATCATTCCTTTCGTGTGCTTATTGGGTGCTTTATGTATTTTTATAAGCATTTCACCGACAGATTGGCGACATTGCTTATTGTTTAGATATATCAAAGCCAAAGAATGTAGAGCGCTTTTGAGACGGTTCGATGAACCATACATGACAAGTTGGAGGCAATTTTGTGACAGCGACTTCTTGCCTCGCTCTATACTAAAATTCAGTTGTTACGCAGTAACGGGTTATATAAATTTTGTGGAATTAATGCGCAACAAAAGTTATCACATAAAACGCCCCTTTGAATCAAAGAGCAAACTAAGTACACTCATTCCACGTAGGACAGAAATAACTTTTAACTAAAAGCGAAATGGAGACTGCAATGAAAAAATTAATGATGGCTACAGCTATTGGCGCTGCGACCCTATTAAGTGCTTGTAGTGCAGAGCACGGCACTACGCAATGTACTACTGCACCTGAAGCTGAATGGCAAAATCAAGATGCGTTTCAGGCGCAACTGCTAGCGCAAGGCTACAAAATTAATGAGTTTAAAGTAACAGACGGCAACTGCTACGAAATCTATGGTTTTGATAAAGAAGAAAACAAAGTAGAAATTTACTTCAACCCAGTTGATGGCAGCATTGTTAAAGAAGAAAAACACTAAGTTTAGTAAACGACAAACACATCGTTTGCTTTAATGCTTGATAAAAACGCTGCAGGGATACTGCAGCGTTTTTTGTTTTAAACAGAGTAAGCCATATTATGAATACAACAAAAGACACGCCTTCAGATATTTATGTTTGGGATTGGGTTGTGCGCGTTTGTCACTGGGGTATTGTTGCTGCTTTTATTACCAACTACTTTATTGTAGAGCCGGGCCGGCTTTATCATGAAATAGCAGGGTACGCTGGGGTGTCGTTTATTCTACTACGACTTGCTTGGGGCACGCTTCAACAACAAAAGGCGCAGAATAAGAGTGGAGAAATCCCTTACGCTAGTTTTGCCAGCGTATCTTTGAGTAAAAAGGCTTTTATCGAGCACTTTCACCATTTACAGCAAAAGAAAATCCCCACCAGGCACGGTCATAACCCTTTCGGTTGGCTAATGATATTTGCCGTATTCACTCTATTCTTAGGTTTAGGCATTACCGGCTTTATGATGGAAGAGATAGACGCCATGTTTGGCAACAGCACGTTGGAATGGATACACAGCATTATGGCCGATGTGCTTTACGCCTGCGTTTTAGTGCATATTGCGGCAGTGTTTTTAGTACAGTACTTAGGGAATGTTCAGCTTATTCGCCCTATGCTTACCGGGTGGCGAAAACGATAGTGTCTACCCCTTCACCCTGCGGAACGTTTTTGCTCAGTATTTTCCGTGGGTTCACAATAGCTATGCATAACCTTTTAGGCTCAATAACAACAAGTGGACGGTGCGTGACAGCTCTAACTATCCATTGGGCGCTTAGCTTGACGCACCGCCTTCGGGTGCATTAGCTTTTCTAAACGCGCTAGATAAGATGAAATTTGTTGATGCTGTTTTTTATCGTTTGTGACCGAGTTATAAAGCCAGTGATACGCATCTTCATAATCGTAGGGGCTACCGTAACCTTCTAAAAACAACTCAACCAATCGAATTTGCGCTTTTAGGTTTTTAAGTGCAGCGGCTTCGCGTAAATACACCACGGCGCGAGACTTATCTTGTTGTACCAACGTGCCTTTTGCGTAATAACGCCCCAGTTGTTCAAGGGCGGCGGGCAAACCTTGGTTCGCAGCATCTTCCATATAACCAATGCCTCGCGACGGCGCCGCATCAACACACACACCCCAAGCCAACATGTCGCCCCATAAAAATTGGTACGCCGGAATTTTAAGTACGTCTGCTCGCGCTTCAATATCTTGTACTAGCTGGCACCTGTCAGCCACCACCTTGTCTAGATGCGTATTAGCGTTAATCATGTCAATTAACGCGTCTTGGCTGTATAGCTGAACTGCACGCAGCTCTTCTACGGTTTCCCCCTCAAGAGCGTGAGCAGAGAACCCCGTTACCGAAACACAGATAAATAAAGCGGTAGATAGAATACGTTTCATAGCTAAGGAGTAAATATTGATTGCACTGTCTTAGTTAACTTATCGGCTTAGTATAGATTATCTTAACTAAGACATGCCTTTCTTTACGAAAATTGTGCGCTATCAGCTACAACGTTTTTTACCCCTGCACTTTCCGTGGCGCCTATATATCCATATAACAGCAGGTTACGTGTTAATTAATGACTACTTTTCCTGGGGCACAATGCCGATTGGATATGACGAGCGTGATCGGCAAGATCGATACCCAAGTCGGTGAGATAGCCGCCATCGGGCTGAGTTATAAGCCCCTTGGCATAAAGTCGAGACGCGGCGTTTACCATGCTTTGGCTAGCATCGTGATGAATCTTTAGGCCCTGAAGTAAACTGTCTGTAGGAAACTTCAATAACAAATTTAGCTCGTCTAGCATGTCCTGATCGAATGAACTCATGTAACCACCTTAGGCGAAAGGGTTTGTTAATTTTTATAACACTTTGCTATCTCACACCTAAATAGCACCTCTGTAAAGATTAATTTGTCTGTAAAACGTTTAATCTTGTATTCGTGTCGCTTACTGATCGGACTTTTACGCTAAATAGTATATTCTTGCCATAAATAAAGTGTGTGGATACGCCAAACAGATGAAGTACAAAGATTTACGCGACTTTATTCGCCAGCTCGAAGCTAAAGGTGAATTGGTACGCATTAGCCAGCCCATTGATACCGACCTTGAAATGACGGAAATTGCCGACCGTACGCTGCGTGCTGGTGGCCCTGCGCTGTTGTTTGAAAACCCTAAAAACCACGATATGCCTGTTCTGGCAAACTTGTTTGGTACGCCTGAGCGTGTAGCCATGGGTATGGGGCAAGAATCGGTTGAAGCCCTTCGTGAAGTTGGCAAGCTGCTGGCTTACTTAAAAGAGCCTGAGCCACCGAAAGGGCTTAAAGATCTTTGGGAAAAGCTGCCGGTATTTAAGCAGGTACTGAATATGCCTGCTAAAGTGCTAAAAAAAGCGCCGTGTCAGGAAGTGGTGCTTACCGGTGACGACGTAGACTTATCAAAAATTCCGGTACAGCGTTGCTGGCCGGGTGACGCTGCACCTTTGGTAACATGGGGTTTAAGCGTTACTAAAGGGCCGCATAAGAAGCGTCAGAATTTGGGCATTTACCGTCAGCAGGTTATCGGCAAAAACAAACTTATTATGCGCTGGCTATCACACCGTGGTGGCGCACTTGATTTCCGCGAATGGTGTCAAACCCACCCGGGCGAACCTTACCCTGTGTCTGTGGCCCTTGGCGCGGACCCCGCTACTATATTAGGTGCGGTTACTCCTGTACCGGATACGCTTTCAGAATATGCTTTTGCAGGCTTACTTCGCGGCGATAAAACCGAAGTGGTTAAGTCTATCAGTAACGATTTGCAGGTACCTGCCAGCGCAGAGATTGTGCTTGAAGGTTATATCGCGCAAGATGAAACCGCACCGGAAGGCCCTTACGGCGATCACACTGGGTATTACAATGAAGTCGACGACTTCCCTGTGTTTACCGTTACCCATATTACTCACCGTAAAGACCCTATTTATCATTCAACTTATACCGGTCGTCCGCCAGACGAGCCGGCTATTTTAGGGGTGGCGCTAAACGAAGTGTTTGTGCCTATTTTGCAAAAGCAATTTCCTGAGATAGTGGATTTCTACTTACCACCTGAAGGCTGTTCCTATCGCATGGCGGTAGTAACCATGAAGAAACAATACCCCGGTCACGCCAAGCGCGTCATGATGGGGGTATGGTCGTTCTTACGTCAGTTTATGTACACTAAATTTGTGATAGTGTGCGATGACGACGTTAATGCGCGCGACTGGAACGATGTTATTTGGGCCATTACTACCCGCATGGACCCCGCCCGCGATACGGTAATGATAGAAAATACGCCAATCGATTATTTAGATTTCGCCTCACCCGTTTCAGGGCTAGGCTCTAAAATGGGGATGGACGCTACCAATAAGATGCCGGGCGAGACCGACCGCGAATGGGGTGTGCCTATTGTAATGGACGAAGACGTTAAAAAACGCGTTGATGATATTTGGGACAGTCTTGGTATTATGTAGCGACTATTTTAAACGCTATTTATTTTGTATTAAAACATGCGCTTTTTCTTAAAGCGCGTGTAAAGGCGACACGCTAAGCAAGAAGGTTAGAAGAGAATACATGTCAGAAATTAAGTGTAAGGTTGCAAGCATCACGCCTTTAACCGAAGTGGTACAAAAAGTTGAATTAACGCCAGAGAGTCCTGTTGAGTTTAAAGCGGGTCAGTACGCTATGGTCGTAATGGGCGAAAAAGATATGCGTCCATTTTCTATTGCCAATGCCGCGTTTGATAATGGCCGCATTGAATTACATATTGGCGCAGAGCCAGGTAATAGCTATGCAGGCGAAGTGCTAGAGCGTATGCGCGCTGATGGTGAAATCACGGTAAATGTGGGTAATGGCAATGCCTTTTTGCAAAGCAACGGCCTGCCTATGGTGCTTATTGCTGGCGGTACGGGTTTCTCGTATACCTACTCGATTCTGCAAGAGCACCTTAATAGCGGCGACAAAACGCCAGTTACTCTTTATTGGGGTGGAAAGCACGCATCGGACTTGTATTTAGCCGATAAGCTAACTGCACTAGCTGATGCTAACGAGCACTTCACGTTTGTGCCAGTTGTTGAGTTTGCCTGCGACGAATGGAAAGGCAGAACCGGTTGGGTGCATCACGCGGTGATGGCTGACCACGCTGACTTTGCCAATATTCAGGTTTACGTTGCCGGTCGTTTTGAAATGGCGAAGGTCGTGCGCGATGACTTTACTCAGCGCGGCTTGAAAGTAGAGAACTTGTTTGGCGACGCGTTTGCGTTTATATAAGCCAATTATAGACGGGGCTTGTTAATACCTAGCGCCATCGAAATGTCGGTGGCGTTTTATTATCAGCAATGAGGTTCAATCATTCCTTCAATTTCCTGAGCCGCTTTGTCAAAGGTAAATACACTAGTAAGGTTGAGCTTATTTCGCTGCGCGTGACGCTTTGCTTTATTGATAACAAGCGCATCAGGGAAGTCTGCTTGTTTCGTTTTCCCACCCGCCTTGATCGGTTTCGCATTAGTAAAGTCTTTTAATGCAGCCCACACTGCCAGACTGTCCTCAAACACAAGATTTGGCTCAGCAAATAACGCATGGATAACCTGTATAACTTTATCTTTATTAAGGTTATAACGCCTTCCTTTTAAGGTCCATACGGTTTCAATTAGTACTACATCTGTAATCAAGACTTTTTCAGAGCCCAAAATTAATTGGCTTGCTTGTATGGCTTGCTTCTCGTCATCTTGTAGCAAGTAACGCAGCAAGACATTTGTGTCTATCGCTATCATTTTTCAATTGCGCTCTGAAGAGATGCTTGGTCACTATAACTCCTATTCACAGTTATGTTTTTCAAAAGCCCTCTTGCCGCTCCAGCTTGTTTCTTAACGATTGAAATAACGCCTTGTCTATCAACAAAACTCTCAACATCGTCGCCCGCATTAATGTTAGCAATGCTGCATAGTTCTGCCGGCAGGGTTATTTGCCTCTTCATGCTTACTTTAGCCATAGTTCTCCAGCCTCAATGTCTATTCACTGTTTGCTAAGCATACACCATTCTTTACTTTTTACCAAAAAGTAAAGAATGTATAATTTTAGAGCTTGCGATAGTTGGTTGGTTTACGTCGTTTACTCCAATTGTAGCTTTGTCGCGTATTGGTTATGGTGAAAAGATAAACACTGGAGAGAATAATGATAAAAAACCTATCCCCACAGTCTAGACTAAGAACTAAAGCCACAAGTCTTCTGGCATCTACCGTATTGTTAAGTAGCGCTGTTTCTTTCACAGTTCACGCCCAAACCGAACAGCAGCAAGCACTTTACGATATAGCCAAAAACGTTTCTGCCGAAAACATCGAAAAAGACATTACTACGCTGGTCAACTTTGGCACTCGTCACACCCTTTCTGAAACCGAATCTGACACCCGTGGCATAGGCGCGGCACGGCGCTGGATAAAATCTGAATTTGATAAAATTTCCGCCGCGTGCGGGGGTTGCTTAGAGGTGTATTATCAGTCAGAGGTAATCAGCGGTGAAAAGCGTATTCCCGACCCTGTTGAAGTGGTAAGCGTCATTGCTATTCAGCGCGGTACGACCGACGCAGATCGCTATGTAATCATGTCTGGCGATATCGACTCGCGGGTGTCTGATGTGATGGATTTCACGTCTGATTCACCGGGTGCAAATGACAACGCTTCTGGTGTTGCGGGTACCCTTGAAGCCGCGCGCGTTTTATCGAAACACAAGTTTAACGGCAGCATTGTTTATGCTGCGCTAGCCGGTGAAGAACAAGGTTTATTTGGCGGGCGCATCATGGCGAAGCAAGCCAAAGAAGACGGCTGGCGAATTAAAGCCGTGCTAAATAACGACATGATTGGCAATATCGAAGGGGTAAACGGTGTAATTAATAACACCACTGCCCGTATTTTTGCTGAAGGTACTCGCGTAACTGAAACAGAAAAAGAAGCGCGCATGCGTCGCTTCACGGGCGGCGAAGTTGACTCGCCTAGCCGTAACCTTGCCCGCTACATTGATAAAATTGCCGATAAGTATATTGAGAACTTAGATACCATGGTGATTTATCGCTTAGACCGATTTGGCCGTGGCGGCCACCATCGCCCGTTTAACGATTTGGGTTATCCGGGTATTCGTATTATGGAAACCAACGAAAACTATACCCGTCAGCATCAGGACCTGCGCGTAGAAGACGGTATAGCCTACGGCGACACCCTTGACGGCGTAAACTTCGATTATGCAGCCAAACTCACAGGACTTAATGCGGTATCGCTTGCGGCCATGGCATGGGCTCCAAACCCACCCGCTAATGTGGAAATTGCTGGCGCTGTGCAGCCTTCTACTACCCTTAAATGGGATGCGTTAGATACCGAACAAAACCCGCAGTTAAAAGGGTATAAAATATACTGGCGTCATACTGATGCACCTCAGTGGGAATACAGTAAATATGTGGGTAACGTAACCGAAGCGACGCTTGAGAACGTGGTTATAGACAACTACTTCTTTGGTGTTGCCAGCGTCAACAAAGATGGCGTTGAAAGCGTGGTAGTGTATCCGGGCCCAGCCGGAAGTTTTGGTGAATAAACACACTTAACGCTCGGGTTTTGAAACTTAAGCACTTCAATATGCAAAATATTGATGCTGCTTAAGTTTTGTTAATTTAAAGCTTTATCTCTTTATTGGAATAAAGTGCTTAACTGCATTACAGTGTAGTAAATGCATAATGGCAGTAGGGAGATTTTTTTGGGTAAATTCAGCGCGTTCCCGTTTACTCGTTTTACTCGAACCTTAGGTACACTAGGGCTTAGCTGTGCGCTTTATTTTTCTCACACCTTTACACTTCACGCAGCACCCCTTACGCTCGCCGCGTCATCTTTTGAAACCTATATCAGCGATGATGGAGAGCCCGCCAGAATTAATGCACTCTTAGCAGCGATATTTCAAAAGGCTAACCTTGATGTTGAACTACGGGTTATGCGCAGCGCATTTTTAGGCAGTTCGGTACTTACCGGCAAAGTCGATGGTGAATTCGCTTTTGTAGATTTAGGGGAAACCACCAGCCACTTGGTACTTTCTGACATTTATCTGCCTATTTACCTGTACGCTGTCAGCAAGAGCCCCGACGTTGAAGAAGTCAGGTTATTCCCCCACTTGAAAGATAACCGGGTAGCTATTGAAAATCGCTTTGCTAATACGCCTTCATTTAGGTTACTTAAAAACATAAAGTGGTCGCGTAACCCCAGTACCTTCGACGCCTTCCGCCAACTAGCGGACGACCGGGCACCGTTTCTTATTACAACGCAGTTACTTGCCCGTGAGCTTAATATTTTACTAGCAAACGATAACGAGGAAACCTTACATTACTCGGCCAAGTCTTTAGCTAAAACGGGGTTTCAGTTAGCAATAAATAAAAACGTGGCAAACGCAGAACGTTTGATGAAGCAATTTAATGAAACCGTTTTAGCAATGCAAGATAGCGGTAAGTTTAACAAGCCTCTTGCCATCGCGTGGTTAACAAAAGACGTAAACAATGACGGCGCGGCCGACTTTATTGGTCACAGTAGTATTACTGCGGCATCAGATTTACTAAGCACCGCCTATTCGTTAGACGGTAAACCTACGTCAGATGACAGCGTGTTCTACATTGATGGTGAAGTTTTTGACTCATTTGATGAAGCTAAGGCTGCACTTAACATACAGAAAAGCCCAGTTAAGCAAGAGTCGCAGTTAGACAAAACCACCTACCAGCGGTTATTGCAACGCTGGTAGTGGTTGTTCGCGAATGTTTCTTTGTCACAAATTGGAAGTTTCGGGCATATACATTTCTAAAATAGTCAGTAGCTCTTCCCCGTCCACTGGCTTAGAAACATAGTTGCTAAAGCCTGCTTTAAGCGCTTTAACTCTGTCTGATGTATATGCATAGGCGGTTAGCGCTACAGCATTTAGCTTGGCAATTTCAGGATTTTGGCTAGCGCGCATTTTCAATACCAACCCCAAGCCGTCCAATTCAGGCATACCGATATCAGAAAGCAATAAGTCGAAGGCTTCAGGTATGTCGTTCAGCTCTTTCCACGCCAGCAGCCCGTTTTTCACCACGTTTACTCGAGCGCCATTAGATTCTAAAAATAGTTTTATGAAGTCGCGCGCGTCCTGTTCGTCTTCGGCAACCAAAATTCGAAGGCCATTTAAACGCAGTGACTCAGTCAAATCGCTAATTTCAGTATTTTTGGTTTCAACGATATCATCGTGCAAGCTTAACGGAGCGATAGGTAGCGTAATGTTGAAACTGGTGCCTGTATTGGGTCCATCACTGTGGACTTGAATTTCGCCGCCGTGCATCTCCACCAAGCTTTTGACAATTGATAAACCTAGCCCCAAGCCGTGCTTGTTATGCGAGTCTTTGCCTTGGTAAAAGCGCTCAAAAACATGGGCTACCTGCTCCTGAGTCATTCCTTTCCCATTATCTTTTACACGCAAAGTATAATTGGAATGCTCCCTCCTACCACGTACGTGTACCGTACCGCCTTTGGAAGTAAATTTAAGCGCGTTGCTCAATAGGTTGTTAATAACCTGCTTAATACGTAAGTTGTCGCCTAAAATCTGAGTATGCTCATCTTCACAGCTAATAGATAGCTGAATATTCTTACTGGCAAACCCCGCTTCAAACGATTTCGCTACCTCTGAGATAGAAGAAGCGATATTCAAAGAATGGGTGCTCAGTTTCATCGTGCCTGAAATAATGCGTGATAAGTCGAGAATGTCATTGATAAGCGCAGCTTGTGTAGAAGCAGCACGCTTAATCACCCCTAATGCATCAGTCATTCTATCGACGTTTGATACATCCATTAGCGCTAAGTCTGTCCAACCTACAATAGAATTAAGCGGGGAGCGCAGCTCGTGAGATATACTCGCCAGAAACTGATCTTTGGCTTTATCTAGCTCTTCTAGCTTACTTATCTGTTTGTCCAATGACGCTTTCAAGCTTAGCGCATAAGGAATAAATAGATGATCAAACCCTTCTATAATTAGCTTGTCATCTTCGCTCCATTCGACTGACTCATCAGCCACACTCTGCAAATACATGTCAAAAGAGTTGCGTGGTGTAAGCGACTTTCCAACGTCTTTTTTCGCCGCTTCTTTACCGGCCCAACGAATTGTTTTATCGCGCTGTTCACGGAACCACACTGTGAAGTACCCAAGCTTAGCCGACACGCAGGAGATATACATACCCCGTATACCATTTAAAGCACAACCATCCGACACTTCATTGGCTAAACGATTTACTGCTAACGACTGCTCAGAGTCGATAATTGAGTATTTATTGAGTAGCTGCGTAAGAGTTTTCTCTGACGGGGTTTTACCCACATAGTAATTACCCGTTGGCGTAATTACCGCCATACCACAGGCATCAGCCACGTCGAGTAAAGCGGTTTCTTTTTGAGAAATAGCCTCAAGCGGATTAGAGTAAGATGTAAGTTGATGCACGATATTGTTCAGCTTTCGCTGGCGCATCTGGAACTGCTCTTTTCTAGTGTGAAGTGCTTTGGTGTGCATTTGCCAAGCATAAAGGTGTCCAAGGGACTCACACACTAAGCGTTTCTTTTGATCGATGTACTTAGGCTCACTGTTGTGACATGCTAGCAAGCCCCATAGTTTACCCTCAAATACTAACGACACAGAAAATGAAGAGCGTATGCCCATATTTTTTAAGTATTCGATATGAACAGGAGAGACAGACCTCACCATGGACATAGACAAATCTAATGGCGGGCGCTCGGCTTCGAGTATTGAGGGTTGCAATGGTGTAGGCTGCTCCTCGACATCAAATACACATCGCACCCGGTTTTTCAGATAGAGTTCGCGCGCTTGTTTAGGAATGTCAGAGGCAGGAAACTTTAACCCCTTAAATGAACGAGAAATTGACTCACAGGCTTCACCTATGACCTCCCCGCAATATGCATCATCAAATTGATAAACCATCACCGAGTCGAAGCCGATATACTGTTTAAATACCTTCGCTATTGCATCTGCAACATCGCCAATCGACTCTTTATCGTCGACGTTAGGTAGTAGCGCGCGAATGTCAACATCCATCGGCACCCACTGCTGCGCGGCCTCATAACTTAGCTGTGGTGTTGGCTCTAGCTCTATCACTAATAGCCCGTTAGAGTCGAAGGCTACACCGCTGCCCTCTTTTTCCCAGTTATCAAGCCACAATGCATTTTTTGCAAACTTCCACTGATAAGCATGGCGAACACTTTCGCCTTTTAACGCATTGTGAATAGTTTTAAACGTGGGCGCATCCGGAGAAGGAATATCAATGAGTTCGGTAACAAGCGTTTCACCTGCAACAATCTCTACTTTGAATAAATCTTTTATGTTCTCACTGAATACTTGTACTTTTTTGGTATCGGGATTTATCGCGATTACGTAACCGAAACTTTGAACGCTTTCGATAAGATGAATAGCTTCGTCTTCGCAGTTTTGAAGTGAAGACTGAGAAATGTGATTTTGATGCATTACCTTACGCCGAGAAATAAAGAAAGCGTGCTTTCATGGTTGGAGTGTTGAACGTTGTCACGATAACAACTTACCAAGAAAAAATCATTCAATATCGAAGAAACTCGCCTAATTAAGAAACACTAATCTGTGAATTAAAAAAAGCTAACAGAGCCAAATAAAACTTGTATTTTTTGATCTGGCGCAATAAACTTTCAGTAAATTCTGAAACTTCTGGAATATAAAAATGAAGATGACGCCTTTAATTACTTCTGCTGTTATGCACTTTGGCGAAATGGGAAGTCGCTGGGGTTTTAATAGAACGGTGGGGCAAATACTTGCTCTTATTGTTCTTAATGAAGAGCCAATTTCGGCACAGGAGATTGCTGACGCGCTGAATATCTCCAGAGGCAATACAAGTATGGGCTTAAAAGAGCTTCAGTCGTGGCGTTTGGTTAAGCAGCACCATGTTCCAGGCGAAAGGAAAGAATTTTTTGTGCCTGCAGGTGATATCTGGACATTGGCTAACCGGGTATTTGAAGAGCGCAGGAAGCGAGAGATAGATCCAACCATGAGCTTACTTCGGGATTTGTTACTCGATGCACCTGCCAATGAAAAAGAAGCAAACGCTCAACATAAACTGAACGAAATTCACGATTTACTCGAATCAATTACGGCATGGTCCGAAGAGCTTCAAAATCTTGGACCAGAAAAGCTTAACACGCTGATGAAGCTAGGTTCTGGCGTAGGCCGTATGCTTGAGCTTAAGGACAAGCTACTTCCAGGAAAAAACAGCGTTAACTAAGGGGGCTCTCTGTGGATGCATTCTTGCTGTCTCGTTTACAATTTGCGTTAAATATTAGTTTCCATATTTTATTTCCAACCATCACTATGGCAATGGGATGGTTTTTATTTTACTTCAAACTGCGCTCTAACATTTCAGGTCATCCTGTATGGATGCGTATGTATCGTTTTTGGGTACGTGTTTTTGCGCTAAGCTTCGCCTTAGGCGTAGTAAGCGGCGTTACCATGTCATTTCAGTTTGGTACTAACTGGCCAGGCTTTATGGAAAAAGTCGGCAATGTGGCAGGCCCCCTGTTAGGCTACGAGGTACTTACCGCCTTTTTCTTAGAAGCTACTTTTCTTGGCATTATGCTATTTGGCATACGCCGGGTGCCTAATTGGCTGCATACTGCATCTACTCTTATCGTAGCGCTTGGCACCACAACTTCAGCGTTTTGGATATTAGCACTAAATAGCTGGATGCAAACTCCACAAGGCTTCGAGGTAGTTGATGGCGTTGTGTATGCCACAAACTGGAAAGAAATTATCTTCAACCCCTCTTTCCCCTACCGCTTTGTACACATGATGTTGGCATCGGGCCTAACCGCTAGTTTTTTAATTGCCGGCTTGTCTGCTTATCGCATGTTAAAAGGTGACGACAAATTAGCCCCTAAACTTGCGCTTAAGACAGCAACTTACACAGCAGCAGTGTTAATTCCGCTACAAATATTTGCAGGCGACATGCACGGTTTAAATACCCTTGAACATCAACCGCAAAAAGTAGCGGCAATGGAAGGGCTTTGGGAAACCACTGAAGGTGCCCCCTTGCTACTTTTCGCCATACCCGATGAGGAAAGCAAAGAGAACCATTTTGAAATTCCCATTCCTTATGGCGCAAGTTTGATTCTTACTCACGAGCTTAAAGGCGAGATTAAAGGGCTTAATGAGTTCGAGGGAGAGCATCCGCCAGTTGCCCCTGTATTTTTTGGTTTTAGAGTCATGGTGGGCATGGGCATGTTGATGCTTGCTGTCTCGTGGCTGGGTAGTCTTTATCTTATGCGCAATAAAGCGTTTCCTCTGTGGCTTAAGCGCACGTTTGCGGGCATGGCGTTTAGCGGTTGGATAGCGACCCTTGCCGGTTGGTACGTGACCGAGATTGGAAGGCAACCTTACTTAGTCAGCGGCGTATTGAAAACCGCTGATGCGGTAACCCAGCTACCGCCTGGTAATATTGCCCTATCGTTTACGCTGTACTTGGTTATTTATACGGTCTTGCTAATAGCATACATGGGAACCTTAATGCTGATGTGTAGAAGAGCCGTAGAAATTGAAGAAATTACTACTGAGGAACGGGAAGTGGCTAAAGCAAAAATGCAGCCCAGCGAACCCGATCCTAGTACGGTTTAGGGAGAGCCATTATGTTTGAGAATGTATCAGCTGAAATGCTTGGTAATATTTACGTGGGTCTTCTTGGGCTATCGGTAATGCTGTATGCCATTTTGGACGGCTATGATTTGGGCGTGGGCGTATTAATCCCGCCTCGTACCGAGGCGTTTCGCGATGATATGATAGCGTCTATTGGGCCCTATTGGGATGCGAATGAAACATGGTTGGTGCTCGCTATTGGATTGCTCTTAATTGCCTTTCCTGAAGCACATAGCGAGTTTCTACAAACCTTGTACCTACCGGCCACATTTATGCTGCTAGGCTTAATACTGCGCGGGGTTGCGTTCGACTTTCGAGCAAAAGTGGTGCAGGTTAAAAAACGTAAATGGGACTTGGTGTTCAAATACGGTTCGTTACTAACCACTCTTGCTCAAGGTTATATGCTGGGTATTTACGTGACCGGGCTTCGCACTGATATATGGGCGCAAGGCTTTGCACTTTTAGCCGCTTTTGGTGTAACCGCGGCTTACGCTTTTATCGGGTCTTGCTGGTTAATTTTAAAAACCGAAGGTGAACTTCAGCAAAAAGCATACTACTGGGCACGCAGAGGATTAGGCGTTCTCGCCGTTGGCATTATTGCAGTAAGTATTGCTAATCTTACGCTGCATGATGATGTTAGGGCGCTATGGCTATCTGCGCCATGGGGATATGTGTTATTCGCTATTCCTTTGGCTAGCTTTGCTTTATTAGCACTATGCGGGGTGTTATTGAAAAAGTTACCCGATGCTAATGGTAAGGGCGAGTGGCTACCCTTCTTTATAGCGTTGCTTGTGTTTTTATTGTGCTTTAGCGCCTTTGCAATAAGTTACTATCCGTTCATTATTCCTGGGCAAATGACGGTTTCAGAGGCATTAAGCGATGCTAACTCTCTGAGGTTTCTACTAGTAGGTGTAGTCATTGTCGTGCCGATCATTCTTGCCTATACCGCGATGGTTTATAAGATCTTTTCAGGTAAGTCTGAAAAACTATCGTATTATTAACCGCAGGTTGATTGCCTGAAGAACGCAATGATCAAACGGCGTTAGGAAGATTGCTGCAGTTCGCGATCTTCAATCAGTTCTAGCAATAGTGAACATCACTGAGAGTCAGTGGTGTTCACTTTCTCTTCAACGCTATACTAAATATGTGTGATAGCGATCTCATACTTGCTTAAAACCCTTAATTGGCAGTGTTCACCCGCTGTGGTGTGTTTCCACAAACGCACCCCTTGCCTAATGTTTTAAAAATGATCCTTTCACCGAGATAAAGTATACCAATAACTAATGGTGTTAGATCTAATTAAGTCTACACTTAGGTGGTAAACAAAACTTAATGCTGAAAAGCTGCTAATATTTTGTTGACATCAAACTGTAATATTACTATATTTTATTTGGGGAATTTTTTAATAGAAGGAGCCAACATTATGGAAAACGTATTCCATTCAATCTCACGCTTCTTCAAGCGCGCGCACCCCTATCCGGTAGCTCATTATATCGGCCGCAAAAATGCGCAGCGTATCTTAGGATGTAAAATCAAAAAGAAATCCAAGATATTCGCCGAACAGCACGTTGAAGACCAAAATCATTAAATTTATATGGGGCCCGTAAAACCGGCCCCATTTTTTATGGTTTCTCATGTTCCTATAGCTAAAGGTGGTTGAGCGGCACCGATGTAGTATATTTGATTTGCTCCATAGCGAAGCTAGAGTTAACGTCTGAAAACTCAAGGCCGTTCACAAGGCGTTTGTAGAAGTGGTCAAAGCAGTCCATGTCGGTTACCAAAACTTTCAGCAAGTAATCGTATTCCCCCGACATACGGTAGCACTCTACCACCTCATCAAAAGAAGCCGCGTGTTTAGCAAAAGACGCTAGCCATTTTCCATCGTGCCGCCCGGCTTTTACTTGTACAAACACGGTCATCGTTAGGCCTAACTGCCTGGCCTGCAATAGGGCTACTCGCTTAGAAATAATCCCCTTTTCTTCAAGCTTTTGAATGCGGCGCCAGCATGGCGTTACGGTTAAACCCACTTGTTCGGCAATCTCTGCAACGGGCATGTCGCCATTGTGTTGCAGCAACCCTAAAATTGCCTTGTCCGTAGCATCTATTCCGTTTTGTTTATCATTGCGCATGGTGATGTATTGTTCTCATACAAATATTATTGGGCGTACGTTGGCGTAGAGCTTACCCATTCTTTGATATGCCGGGCCTTTCTAAAGGCTTGCTAGCGGCTTTCTATACCCCCTATCTTAAATCCACCACGGCTGACTAAAGTCTATATTTTCCGGCGCAATCTCGTATTGAAACGGCGGCGTAAACACGCTCCAAAACGCGTCTTCAAGATCTTTATCTACTATCTGTAGTTGACCGCTTTCGCGATAGCCACTTAGCAACGCCTTATAGGCATCAATAGGCATTTGAGGGTTAGATTGTCGAAAGATAACGCGCCCGCCGAATTCCTTGAACATAGCTTTTTCTGCTTGGTACTGCATAACTTGTTTCGCCGCTACTTCTTCTATGGATTTAGACGCGCCTTCACCGGAGAATTGATCGCCAAACTTTTCTGTAAACTTGCTGACAAGCGCTTGGTTTAACGTGATGCCTTTTTGCGCAGCATAATCATTTAAAACCAATTCATAAATTCTATTAGACGCATTTACGCGAATAAGGTAGTTGAGCATTTCACCGTAACTTTCTTTGGCCTGCGCTTTTATTTCTTTACGCTCTTTTTCGCTAGGCATCACATCCGCACGTGTTACACGGGTTTTAAGCACAATGGCTAAAACATTTTTCTCTGCCTGTTGCTCTGCGACCGGTTCTGCGTTGGCAAACTGTGGGGTGAGTAACAAAGGCGCGCTAAGTAATGAAAAAAGAAAGCCAGATATAATGCGCATGACATACTCCCTTAAAATATCTGTAAAGAAGATAATTGGTACGGTGAGTAAAGCATTAAAGACTATCATCGCGCAACACTTGTAACCCGAAGGGTATAAACGCGGTAGATGAAGTGTCATTGAGAAAGGTGTTCAGGGCGTAGTTTGCGAGAAAGAATTTAAACCGCAACAAACCCGAGCTTTTATACTCGTGATGAGCAATAAGCCCTTTGAATAGGAATAGAAAGAAAAACGGCGGTCAAATGACCGCCGTTTTTGAATTCTTAGATAGCTTGCACGTTAGCAGCTTGAAGACCTTTTTGACCTTCTTCAACTTCAAATTCTACTCGCTGACCTTCTGGAAGCGTTTTGTAACCGTCAGAGATAATCGCACGGAAATGAACGAATACGTCCTTGCCGCCATTATCTTGTGTTAGAAAACCGTAACCTTTATCAGCGTTGAACCACTTAACTGTGCCTGTAACTTTAGACATGTCGTATAGACCTCAAATATCGTATTAAATTGCGCATAAGCGCGTGTAACTTAGTTTCTTTAGAGTCTTCAAATGGGCGGAGTATTGGGTCTTACTTACGAATGGACAAACAACTTACAACAAATTACCGGGTAACTCGAGTGGTTTTACATATAGCAAATAATACAAAATCGCGTCTATCTAAAGACTTTGGCTAAGAGCCAATAGCACTATAACACTCTTCGGGATAATTAATACACAAATTAATCACTAAACTGCGGATTTCATAAATATTTCACCGCAGCGTAACAAAAATTAGAGCCCTTTTCGCCAAGCCAAGTACCAACAAACAGCGCCAACAACGCCACTTATTGCAGGGAAATACCACGATAAGTCGTAAAGTGGCAATACTGCTGATATTAGAACAAAGGTCGCGCCCACCACACTAAGGTGAGTGGTCTGAGTTGTTTTCTTTTGCTCTTGAAGGAGTGCTAAATGTGCCCTTTGCTGCTGTAATGGCAGCCGTTTCATCTGCTGTAAACTGTCATAAAGCAGGTCTGGCATTTCAGGCAGTTTTTCCGACCAAAACGGCAGGTTGTCTTTTACCTTGCCCATCATGGCAGTAAAGCCTATTTGCTCTTTCATCCAGTTTTCTAGAAACGGCTTTGCGGTTTTCCACAAATCTAGCTGAGGGTAAAGCTGCCTGCCCAATCCTTCGATATACAGTAGCGTTTTCTGCAGCAGCACTAACTGTGGTTGAACCACCATGTTGAAACGACGTGCGGTATTAAAAAGCTGCAATAGCACGTTACCAAAAGAAATTTCGGCAAGTGGCTTTTGGAAAATTGGCTCACACACCGTGCGTATAGCCATTTCAAATTCATCAATGTTGGTATCTTGAGGTACCCACCCCGAATCGGCGTGAAGTTGCGCCACTTTGCGATAATCGCGATTGAAAAACGCAATAAAGTTTTCTGCCAGGTAGCGTTTGTCTTCGCGATTAAGAGTGCCCACAATACCAAAGTCGATAGCAATATACTTGGGGTTTTCAGGGTGCTCGGTTGACACAAAAATGTTGCCTGGGTGCATATCGGCGTGGAAAAAACTGTCGCGGAAAACTTGCGTAAAAAACACTTCTACGCCGCGTTCCGCCAGCTTTTTCATATTGGTATTCTGGGTAAGTAGTGCATCGATATTTGAAATGGGCAGGCCGTATATGCGTTCCATGACCAATACGTTACTTCTACAGTAGTCGCTGTATATCTTAGGTACATATAGTGCGTCAGAGCCTTCAAAATTGCGGCCTAGTTGAATACCGTTGGCTGACTCTCGAAGAAGATCTAATTCATCCACTATGGTTTTACGGTACTCCACTACCACCTCAACAGGGCGAAGACGCTTCCCGTCAGGCAGCCATCGTTGCAGCACATTAGCCAAGCTAAAAAGTAACTCCATATCGGCCACAATGGTGTCGCGGATATCAGGTCGCAGCACCTTTACAACAACGTCTTCATTGTTGTGTTTAAGCTTTGCCGCATGCACTTGTGCAATAGAAGCAGACGCGAGCGGAGATGTTTCAAACTCGCTGAATAATTCGTTTAAATCTTTGAGGCCTAATGCCTGCCTAATAATGTCTTGGGCAGCATCTGATGAGAATGGCGGCACTTTGTCTTGTAATCGGGCAAGCTCGTTAGCGATGGCGGGAGGCAAAAGGTCGCGACGAGTGGAAAGCATTTGACCAAATTTGATAAAGACGGGGCCAAGATTTTGTAGCGCAAGGGTGATACGCTCCCCTGCTGATTTGCCTTTGTGTTTGTTTCTTACCCAGAAAATGGAATGACGCATAGCACGTGCGTACCAGGGTAACCACTTTGCTGGAATTAAATCGTCTAAGCCGTGTTCCAACAATACCTTGTTAATTCGGTATAACCTAACAATACGCATCTATGAGCCTGTTTCTTTTAATCTTACTTTAACTTTTCTTCGAGTCGACGTAATCGGGCGTCTGCGCTTTCGGTCCTATCACGCAGTGCATTAACTTCATCGCTAAAATGCATAACGGCCAGCTTGTGGGCCGCTAGCTGTTTTTCTTCTACTACAGCATTGCCCAATACACTTGCTACTGAAGACAGTGCCGATAGCGCTTTTTCGTGCACGGCTTTGGCCGTTTTCACCGTTTGATGCGCAACCACATCATTGGTTTTTTGCGCCAGTAGTTCTTCAACATCTATATCAAGCTGCTGAAACAGTGCACTAACCTGCTGGGCTACATTAAGCTCGCCCTCTAAAAATAGAGCTTTTTGCTGTATGAGGCGGGTTAACTGACTGGTTTCTTTAAGCTCGGGCAAGGTTTGTAGCGATGTTTTAATGCAGCAATCTTTAGGGCCAAGGGCGGCAACGGCATCGTCGAACGAGCCTTGCTCGGTTAACACATCGACACGCTCTGAAAATGACAATGTTATGCCATAGGGGAGCGGCGAAATGAACGCAGACAATCTGGCCCCGTTGAGCGACTTTAGCCTTTTCTGGCTAGTCTCATCTAACGACAACAGCTTATTAATTATCGATTCAGCAGTCGCGGCAACAAGCGCAGAGGTAGGCATTAAAACTTATATCCTCTGTGCAGCGCTACGATTCCCCCGGTTAGGTTCTGATAATCGCACTGTTCAAAACCGGCTTGTTCAAACATGCCTTTTAGGGTTTCTTGATCTGGATGCATGCGAATACTTTCCGCAAGGTATTGGTAGCTTTCTGCATCGTTCGCCACTAGCTGCCCCATTTTAGGCAAAATGTGAAACGAATACATATCGTAAAGCTTGCTAAGCTGCTCGGTAGTAGGCTTTGAAAATTCGAGAACGAGTAGCCTTCCACCCGGCTTTAACACGCGATAAATAGAATTAAGCGCATTTTGCTTTTCTGTAACGTTGCGAAGACCAAATGCCATGGTCACTACGTCGAAATGGTTGTCTGGAAACGGCAAGGCTTCAGCGTCAGCTTGCACATAATCGATGTTGCTTACCAAGCCGCGGTCGCGAAGTTTATCGCGCCCTACTTTAAGCATAGAAAGGTTTATGTCAGCAAGCGTAACCCGACCGGTTGGGCCCACAAGGCGAGAAAATTTAGCCGTAAGGTCGCCTGTTCCACCGGCAATATCCAATACTTTATTGCCTGCTCGTACACCACTACAATCAATTGTGAAGCGTTTCCACAAGCGATGCACTCCCATAGACATAAGGTCGTTCATGACGTCGTACTTCGCTGCAACAGAGTCGAAAACGTTGGCGACCAAAGACGCTTTCTGTCCCTTATCTACCTGTTTAAAACCAAAGTGTGTCGTTTGCTCGGTCGCAGTGTCTACTTGCGTAGCGGGAGTCTGATTGTCGCTCATGACAGTCCTGTAATTTGAATATTTTTCTTAATGCTGAAGTGTATAGGAATGTGTAGCCAAGCAAAAGCTTTATGCCCCACTTGTGCGTTAGGCATAGAGCTTTGCGTTGGGCCTCTAAGCAGGCCTGTTATTCGTGCCCCAGCTAAAGGCCACAATAGCACTTATTTCTTGAAGCGAACGCCCACTTTCTTTATGCCACTGCGCAAACGCGGCATTAGCGGCAGTTAACGACTTTTTAGACGTTAGGCCGCCGTCAACAATATCGTGTTTGCGCAAATAATCTTCAACATCGCGAGAGAATAAAAAGGTGTCTATTCCCAATGCACGTAACATGTAAGGGCCCGTATTTCCGCCTAAGCGGGCGCCGCGCTTTTTCAAAAACGCCCAAAGCTCGGTTATGTTTTCTTTGCCAAAACTTGCAACAAACTTACCGAAGCTACCGTGCTCCATAGTCACATCTTTTATCATCATGGCGTTGTCGCGCACCGTCATGACTTTCTTGTAGTTGCGCACAATACGCTTATCTGATGCTTTTTGCTCTAGCATTTCATCGGGCATTAACAGTACTTTGTCGGTATTAAAGCCGAAAAATACGGTTTCAAAGTCTGGCCATTTTTGCTCGATCACCCGCCACACAAAGCCCGACTTGAAGACTTGCTTGGTCATGGCGGCCAGGAAACGGTCGTCGGGTATAGCTTCAACTTCAGCTTTTGAAAGCGGCGCTTGAAGCATAGCCTCAAGCGCCCTTTCTCCGCCCTTGCGCTCACATGCACGGCGGTAAATAGATTGAAAAGACTCTGCCTTAGAACCTGCCATAGCTACTTAGCCCTTAATACCACTATGACGCAACAGCGCATCTACCTTAGGCTCGCGCCCTCTAAAGGCCACAAATAAATCCATGGGTGGTTTGCTGCCGCCCATTTCTAAGATGTTTTCCAGAAAGGCTTTGCCGGTATCTCGATTGAAGATACCGTCTTCCTCGAACTTGCTATACGCATCGGCAGAAAGTACTTCTGCCCACTTATAGCTGTAATACCCCGCAGCGTAACCACCTGCAAAAATATGACCAAAGCCATTTTGAAAACGGTTGAACGATGGTGGAATAACCACAGCGACTTCTTCACGCACTTTATCTAGCGTACCCTGTACATCAACGTCGCCGCCTTTTTCGCTATGCAGTAGAAAATCGAAAAGACTGAATTCAAGCTGACGTACCATTTGCATAGCCGATTGATAATCTCTGGCTGCGAGCATACGGTCTAACAAGTCCGCAGGTAATGGCTCTCCTGTTTCATAGTGACCTGAAATAAAGTTAAGCGCGTCTTCTTCCCAGCACCAGTTTTCCAAAAACTGGCTAGGCAGCTCTACGGCATCCCAAGGTACACCGTTTATACCCGATACGCCGGCAACGCGCATTTTAGTGAGCATGTGGTGAATACCATGGCCAAATTCATGGAATAGGGTAACCACTTCATCGTGAGTAAATAAAGCAGGCTTGTCGCCTACCGGCGCATTGAAGTTACAGGTTAGGTACGCTACCGGTAATTGTAATTCACCATTCATTGTTTCACGACGCACGCGGCATTCGTCCATCCACGCGCCGCCGCGTTTTTTCGCACGGGCATAAAGATCTAAATAGAAGCTGCCGCGTAGAGCATCTGCATCATCGGTAATGGTGAAATAGCGCACGTCTTTATGCCAAGTATCTATGCCAGGCTGTTCGATAATTTTTAAACCATACAGACGATGAACAACCTCAAATAAGCCCGACAGCACTTTGTCTTCTGGGAAATACGGGCGTAGCATTTCATCAGAGATGGTGTACTTTTCCTGCTTAAGCTTTTCGCTGTAATAGGGTAAATCCCATGCTGCAAGCTCCGTTACGCCATGCTTGTCTCTTGCATAGGCTTTCACTTCTTCAAGCTCGCGCTCCGCTTGTGGTTTAGACTTGGCGGCCAAATCGCGCAAAAAGCCAATAACTTGATCTGTCGAGTCTGCCATTTTGGTAGCCAGCGAACGCTCTGCGTAGCTAGAGAAACCCAGTAACTCAGCCAGTTCGGTACGCAGCGTTAGGGTTTCTTTGATGATATCTGTGTTATCCCACTTACCTGCATTTGGGCCTTGTTCCGAGGCTTTAGTTGAATAAGCGCGGTACATTTCTTCGCGCAGTTCGCGGTTGTCAGCATACAGCATAACGGGCAAGTAAGAGGGGATATCAAGGGTGAATAGCCAACCCTGAAGGTCTTTTTGATGAGCAGCTTGAGCCGCAGCCTCTAGGGCAGACTCTGGCATGCCGGCTAGTTCAGCTTCGTCGGTCACATGTTTTGTCCAGCCCATAGTCGCGTCCATCACGTTATTAGAAAACGTCGATGACAGCTCGCTTAGCTTAGCTTGGATTTCCGCAAAGCGTTTCTTCTGTTCTACGGGTAATGCTACGCCAGAAAGGGTGAAATCACGCACAGCGTTTTCTATGACTTTTTGCTGCTCTTCGCTTAGGGATTCAAATTCGTCAGATGCCTTAAGCTCAGCATAAGCATTATACAAACCTTCATGCTGCCCTACCCACGTTCCGTACTCTGATAAAAGCGGTAGGCAGGCATCGTGCGCATCGCGCAGCTCATCGCTGCTTACCACACTATTCATGTGAGATAACGGCGAAAACATTTTGCTTAAACGGTCATCGACTTCTTCAAGGCGAAGCACCAAGTTCTTGTAAGAATAATCTTTTGAAGCCACCACTTCCTCGATTTCACTCTTACATGCTGCAATGGCTTTTTCTACAGCAGGCTTAATAGTGTCTGGTTCAATCGCGGAAAAAATAGGTAGTCCATCTACCTTTTCAATTGCAGGGGTTGTCATAATTTTTTCACTCTTAACACATTGATAGAATAATGATGGGGCTTCACTGATTAAAAGCAAGCTATTGTTTAGCCTGCTGTTGACCTATCTTGATACTACTTCTAGTCTTACGGTTAGGATCAGGACATCGCGTTGCCCCTGTTGAGGGCATAGAGGTAACGCTCGTTATAACGAAATGCTTTTATATGTCGCGTTTGCGAAAACCAAAGCTGTCACAAATGTCACATTTCATCCTTTTGTCTACTTTGTCTCCTCCTTATATGCAGACTATAATTCCGTTTATTATTTCAACAAGGCAAAGCCATGAAAACGTTAACCTCAGGCGAGATAGCCTCATACTGCGACGTCAATCTACGCACCGTCATTCGATGGATTGAAAGCGGCAAGCTTAAGGGTTTTAAACTTCCCGGCCGTGGTAACAATAGAGTGCTGGTTGAAGACTTTGTTGAGTTTCTTGAGCGCCATGACATGCCAATTCCAGATGCGTTAAGAGGCGTTGCGTCACCGTCTATTCTTATCGTCGATGACGAAATGCCTGTTGCCAAGTCGATTCAGCGGGTTGCCCGGCGCGCAGGCTTCGACTCCTACATTGCTACAGGCGGCTTCCAAGCGGGAATAATGCTTAGTCAGTACGAACCCAAGGTTATGACCTTAGATTTAAGTATGCCGGGAATGGATGGTTACAGCGTTATCGAGTTTACGCGGGATCAAAGCAAGTACAAAGATTTAAAGATAGTCGTTATCTCTGCTTTAGATGATATTAGCCTTGAGCGCGCACTAGAGATAGGCGCAGATGCCACTCTTCAAAAGCCTTTCTCAAATCACGACCTAACATCAACACTAGAACAGTTTATGTCGATGTAGTGTAACAACAAAGGAGGTTATATGGGCAGTTCAATACACCGCATTGTCATAACGCTATGTTTTGTTTTTAGTACTTTTTCAGTAAATGCCAAGCCTCTAACATTCGGTGTAGTCCCCCAACAGTCAGCAAAGAAGATGGCTGAAAATTGGCAGCCGTTAATAGATTATCTCAGTACGTATACCGGTCTTAGTATAGAGTTTAAGACTGCTAAAGACATTCCTACCTTTGAAGCCAATCTGGCCAAAGGAGCATACGATATCGCTTACATGAACCCTTATCACTTCGTTGTTTTTAACGAAACGGCGGGCTACCGTGCGCTTGCTCATCAACGAAACAAAAAAATTCAAGGGCTCATCGTGGTAGAAAAGGACAGCCCCATACAATCTTTGAGTGAATTATCCGGTACTGAGATAGCGTTTCCTGCACCCGCGGCGTTTGCGGCTACTATTATTACTAGTGCCTATCTTCGCAAAAATAACATCGCATTCATTCCACGCTATGTGAACTCTCACGATTCAGTTTACCTAGCCGTTCAGCGCAAGTTCTTTAAAGCCGGCGGAGGTATTTTGCGCACGCTCAATGTAGCGCCCGAAGAGGTACGAAGCGACCTTCGCGTGCTTTGGAAAAGCCAAGGTTATACGCCTCATCCCATCGCAACAAGCCCAAACATGGCGCAAGGTGACAGACAGGCTATTCTTAATGGGTTAATGGCGTTATCCAACGACACCAGCAAATCGTCAGTTCTAAAACGTAACGGGTTAAGTGGTTTTATAGCTTCCAACGACAGTGATTGGGACGACGTACGCGCGTTAGGTATTGCGTCGCTCTCTAGAACACACTTGTGAGTTATTGAATTATGAGGCTGTCGCTACGATTTAAAACAATTACCGGCGTTGCATCGATTGCAGCCCTGCTGCTATTGGTACTGATCATTACGGTATTTCAACTGTTAAACGATCTGGTTGACAATAATGTGCAAAAGTCTGCCGATACCAACGTCGCTTTATTTGTTTCTACAACGAAAAACGCCTTTCTAAGTTACGACCTTGCTTCCCTTGATGCTGATGTATCCGAAATATTAACCAACCCCAATATTTCTTACGTAAAAGTTAAAGACAAGCTAGGTAACGTGTTTGTTGGCAAGGGGAATCAACAAGCGCTAAATCGCCCTTTCGTTGCGGACGATTCGGTGTCAGAAGCAGATGATGGCATCTATGATACGCGCGCGCCCATCATGGTAAATAATTCCCTTTACGGCTATGTAGAAATTGGCTTGAACATCGCCTCTGTTACCGAATCGGTATCTCGTGTTAAAAACTGGACGCTTATGCTAGCCCTCATGGAGTTTATCCTCGTTGGCTTGTGCTCGTATATCTTGGGTTCATACCTGATGTCCCAACTTCGCCAGTTACATCAGGGTGCGAAGCATCTTGGCGATGCAGTAAAAAACAACGACTACAGGGAAGTCTTTGTTCCTGTTCGCGGTAATGACGAATTAAGCGAACTGGCTGAGGCCTTCAATCAATTAGTAGAGCGTTTAAAAGAAGAGCATGAGCAAAGGCAGCGTGCACAGGATGAACTGAAGGAACTCAACACCCTGCTCGAAGAAAAAGTGCAGGACAGAACCGCCCTATTGCACCAAAAGAATTTTCAGCTAGAAGAAGCCAACAAAGACCTTAAAGAAACACAGGTTCAATTACTTCAAGCGGAGAAAATGGCATCGGTCGGTCAGCTAGCTGCCGGGGTAGCTCATGAAATTAATAACCCGGTTGGGTTTGTTAGTAGCAATATCTCTACATTAAGCGAGTATGTTGCCACGTATCAAATGGTATTTTCTCAAATAAACGTGGTATTAGCGGCTGAAAATGAACAAGCGCGACTTAAAGCACTTACTGAACTAAAAAGCATGCTTGACAATCAAGACATGGCTTTTATTAACGAAGATATTGCAGAGTTATTAACCGACTCCCGTGAGGGGCTACATCGAGTGGCTGAGATAGTAAAAGGCCTTAAGATTTTCTCACGGGTTGATAGCGATCAAATGCAACAGCACAACATTAATGACTGCGTACGTACTACGCTGGCTATGGTTAACAATCAGTTGAAATATATTTGTACTGTAGAAACCCACTTGGGCAGAGTACCAGATATTCCAATGAACGTTGGCAAGGTGTCTCAAGTTGTTACCAACCTGCTGATTAATGCTGGACAAGCAATTGAAGCCACTGGCAAAAATGGTAAAGTGATAATTACTACCTGTACGTTAAACGGCTTTGTTGAATTGCGTGTTGAAGACTCAGGTTGCGGCATCCCCCCTAGCCATTTAGATAAGCTCTTCAACCCGTTTTTTACAACTAAGCCCGAAGGCCAAGGCACGGGGCTAGGTCTTTCCATTTCATTTGGCATCGCTCAAGAGCACGGTGGCACATTGTCAGCAAGCAGTGTAGAAGGCGAAGGTAGCACGTTCACCCTTGCACTCCCTGTTGAGCCTGCTCCGTCAGTTCCCCTCATGGAAAAAGAGAGTGAATAATGAGAAAGCAAATAGTGTTAACAAGCGCCATTGCATGTAATAGTTATTGCGTCGCCTATAAGGATAATGATTTATGACAGAGCCTAAAGAATCAGCCACAACCTATACGGTGCTTTTTGTCGACGACGAACCTAACATTCTTCGTGCAATTAAGCGCGCGCTCTTCACTATGGATATTACTCTGCTTCTTGCAGATAGTGGCGCAAAAGCTCTTGAGCTTATGAGTGCGAACGAGGTTCACGTGGTTATTTCAGACATGAAAATGCCACAAATGTCTGGTGCGGAGCTGTTAGAGCAAGTCGCCATCAACTATCCAGAAACCTTTAGGGTAGTGCTTACCGGTTACGCAGATATTGAGTCAACCATAAAAGCCGTAAATCAAGGAAAAATACATCGTTATTTGCAAAAGCCCTGGGACAACCAAGAGTTAATTTCGGTTGTTGAAGAGGGGTTAGAGCGAGTTAAGCTTAAGACCGAAAACTTGCGCCTGCAGAAGCTTACGCGACTACAAAATAGAAAACTAAGAGACGTCAATACCTCGTTAGAGCAAGTGGTACAAAAACGTACTCGGCAAATAAAAGCAGCACTCAATAAAATTGAAAAGCACAATATAGCGATGGAGCAAGTGCTGTTTAATGTGATAAGCATTAACCCCAACATTGACGGCAAGTTTGCCATTGAAGTAAGTGAACTGGCTTCAAAACTTGCGCGTATTGCACGCTTAGAAAAAGATGAGATAAAGCATGTCCGCTATGCAGGGTTAATATGCGAGCTTGGGCTTTTAGGGTTAGAAACTGAAGATTTCAAGGCGCCCTTTTCAAAGCTGAAATACCAACAGCAACAAAATTATTTATCGCAAACAAAACAAGCCGCTTTAATACTGGCTCCAGCCCATGAACTTCATCAGGTTTCAGACATTATTGAGTTTCAGTTCGAACACTATAATGGCTCAGGGCTTTACAACAAAGTAGCTAAAGAAATTCCAGCAGGGGCGCGTATTTTAGCCATAGCACGTGACTATTGGCGCTTAGTTACTGGGCGTATGAGTGGTATCGAAATGAGCCCGCGTGACGCTAAACTTGAAATGAAAAAGCACAGAAATACCCGCTACGACGGTGAATTCCTAGATCTTCTTCTTGAAGCTGAAGACGTTACAACATCGAAGCTGCTTTCGACCTCGTTGAAAGCGTCACAATTAAAAGCAGGCATGACCCTCGCCCAAAATCTTTATAACGACAGCCATATCCTTATACTTCCTGAAGGTCATATATTCAACGATGCTACAATACAAAAATTGGTACACTTTGAAGAAGAGCGCGGTAAAGCCTTTAGCATTCAAATAGAACCAGAAGGCCCTCCCGACACTATAAGTGACTAGGCTTGAAATACTGCGTATTGCCATTGGGCAAGATAATGGCACACATAAAGATTATCTTGCTCGACCTTTTATTTGGATTGGCTATCCCCATTGTTAAATAAACTAAAATACCTTGAAGCGAGTTCCGGTCTTTAGAATACTGTTCTAAATGAAGCGCGGATGCGTTGAATTTGCTTCGCGAGCATATTGGGTAACTGCAACGCATTACGTATAGATTCATGCTCGCCTAACCCACAGAAAAGGCTTTTTGTATGACACATTTTGATTATATTTGTATTGGTGGTGGTAGCGGCGGTATTGCATCTGCCAACCGTGCGGCGAAACACGGTAAAAAAGCGGCCATCATTGAAGCAAAAGATATCGGCGGTACCTGCGTAAACGTGGGCTGTGTGCCTAAAAAAGCCATGTGGTACGGCGCGCAGGTCGCTGAAGCCATCCATCGCTATGCGCCAGAGTATGGCTTTGATTTGTCAGTTAACCATTTTAGCTGGGACAGCCTTATCGCTAGCCGACAGGCTTACATTGAGCGTATTCACGCTTCTTACGACCGCGCACTTACAGCAAACGACGTGACGCTTATTCGTGGCTTCGCAAAATTTATCGATAACAACACGGTAGAAGTCAACGGCGAACAATATACTGCTGATCATATTACTATTGCCGTTGGCGGTCGCCCGACTATTCCTGATATTGAAGGTGCCGAACACGGCATTGATTCTGACGGATTCTTCGCACTAAAAGAGCTGCCAAAGCGCGCGGTAGTTGTGGGTGCAGGTTATATAGGCGTAGAACTAGCCGGCGTACTTCACGCACTGGGTACAGAGTCTCATCTTGTGGTTCGCAAACACGCACCACTTAGAAATTTCGACCCTATCATTCACGAAACCTTGGTGGATATGATCCACGCCGAAGGGTGTAAACTGCACGATCACGCCAGCGTCGAGAAAGTTGAAAAAGCGGAAAACGCTGAGCTTTCTATTTATTTAACTAACGGTGAAGTACTTGAAGCCGACTGCCTTATTTGGGCTATTGGCCGCCAGCCGTCAACCGATAAAATTGATATAGAAAACACCGATGTAGAGTTAAACGACGACGGTACCATTAAGGTAGATAAATACCAAAACACTACGGCAAAGAATGTGTATGCGGTAGGCGATATAACCGGAGAAGCAGAGCTTACTCCGGTGGCAGTTAAAGCGGGCCGTTTGTTAAGCGAGCGCTTATTTAATGGGCAAAAAGATGCGCACATGGATTACTCGCTTATTCCTACCGTTGTGTTTAGTCACCCGCCAATCGGCACCATTGGTTTAACAGAGCCAGAGGCTATTGAAAAATACGGTGAAGACGATATTAAGGTGTATACCTCAAGCTTTGCGTCTATGTACACAGCAGTCACCCGTCACCGTCAAATGACGAAGATGAAGCTAGTATGTGCTGGTAAAGACGAAAAAGTTGTTGGCCTACACGGTATTGGCCACGGTATGGATGAGATTCTGCAAGGTTTTGCTGTTGCCATAAAAATGGGCGCGACCAAAGCTGACTTTGATGCGTGTGTGGCCATTCACCCTACCAGCGCAGAAGAATTCGTTACTATGACCTAGGGCGTTTAAACTAAGGGGTTAGCTACCCCACCGACGCATGCTTGCGCTGTAGTGAGAACATGGGTTATTAGGTAAAAAATCGCATTTAAAAAACCGGCTTTTACTTTGTGGTAAAAGCCGGTTTTTTATGCGCACTAACTTACTTTTTCAAGTTCTACAGGTACACCGTTTAACACCGCGTTACCAGACAGTTCATCCACCTGCATGTGGTCGGTAAGAATATTGGTATTTACCCCCGGATGCTGACTTGCCACAGACAACTTAATGCCTTTTTTGTTGTGTCCCCACCCGTGCGGGATAGATACCACACCAGGCATGATCGCATCGGTGATTTCAGCCTCTATCGTTAACTCGCCAACCCGCGATTTCACCTTTACCTCATCACCATTGTTAATACCGTATTTAGCGCCGTCATCGGGATGCAGCTGCATCGTGCAGCGATTATTGCCTTTCACCATACGCGGGCTATTGTGAAGCCACGAGTTGTTGGTTTTAATATGCCGGCGGCCAATTAAAACAAGGGGTTGTGCGTGGCTTTGCTTATCAAAGAAGTGTGCGTTAACCCTGTCTATATCCGCCATAAAATAATCAAAATCTAAATTTATTTTTTTATTTTCATGGAAAAGCGCAAAAGGTAAAGACGGCTGAAGCGGGCCAAGATCTATACCGTGCGGGTTTGCTTTAAGCTTTTTAAGCGTTAGGCCGTGCGCAGTACTGCCTTCTTTTCCCGTATCGCTGTCATTAACACCGTTTTGAAAAGCACCACGCTTATCACCGTATAAACCGGTCTGTAACAAGTCGTCCACCACGCCTTTTGGCTGCTTGCTCCAAAGCGCAGCATAGTGCGCTGTGCTCCTACCGTTTAATTTATCGATTCGCTCAGCTAACGATAAATAAATTTGCCAGTCGGTAAGTTGGTCTGCATCTGTATCCACCACCGCTTCGGAGTACTTCGCAAAGTTTCGCACCGCGAAGTTGTGAAACACAATGTCGTAGTGGTCCCGTTCAAGGGCTGTTACGGGGGGTAAAATCACGTCGGCGTGGCGAGAGGTTTCTGTGATGTAGAAGTCCACAGCTACCATAAAATCTAATTGTGCAAATGCCTTGTCGAGCTGTTCAGCGTTAGGCGTAGTCACTACCGGGTTTCCCGCCCCAATAACCATGGCTTTAATTTGTCCTTCTCCGGGGGTAAGGATCTCTTCAGCTAAACAGGCAACCGGATACTCGCCAGCAAAAGCTGGAAGGCCGCGCACCCGGGAGGTAAACGTGCCCAAACTGCCCTTTCCTGCAACGGGCAATGTGTCTGCCGCTGGCTGGGTAAACATCATGCCGCCACGCTTGTCTAAATTACCGGTAAGTATGTTAAATAGCATAATGAGGTATTGGGTTAGCGTACCAAATGCTTGTACGCTTGCCCCCATTCTGCCGTAACACACTGCCGATTCTGCTTCGCAAAAATCGGTAACGAGCTGGATTATTTGCGAGGCCTGAATACCGGTTTTTTCACTGACTTTTTCTGGTGAAAAATTGCGTACGTAATGCTCTACTTCCATTATGTCTTCAGCATAAGGAAGAAGCGCCTCTACATTGTATAATTGTTTATCAAACAGCACATGCAGCATGGCGAGTAGCAATAAAACGTCACTACCCGGGCGAATAAAGTGGTGTTCACAGCAAAGGTCCGCGGTTTCACTTCGCTTCGGGTCGATAACGACTACCTTGCCACCCCGTTTTTGTATGCCCTTCAAACGCTTTTTCACGTTCGGCACGGTCATAATACTGCCGTTTGACGCCAAAGGGTTCCCACCAATAATCATGAAATGCTGAGTATGATCGATATCCGGAATAGGTATTTGCGACATATGGCCGAATAGTCTGCGGCTGATGATGTGGTGAGGCAATTGGTCCACCGACGTCGCAGAATAGCGGTTATGCGTTTTAAGTGAGCGATAAAAGTAAGGCCCAAATAAAATAGCCCCCATGTTGTGCGCGTTGGGGTTACCTAAATACACACCCACCCCATCTTCGCCGTGCTCTTGTTGAATACCGTGCAGCTTATTGGCAACAAGGTCAAACGCATCCTCCCACGTAATCTCTTGCCAATTATCGCCCACTCTTTTTACAGGGCGTTTAAGGCGATCAGGGTCGTCGTACAAATCTTTTAGCGCACTGGCTTTAGGGCAAATGTGACCTTGGCTAAAGGGGTTATCTTTATCCCCTTTTATTGACAGTATTTGTCTGCCCTTCGTTGCCACTTCAATACCACACATGGCTTCGCACAGCGTACACGTAGAATAATGCAATTGTTGTTCAGTGTTGCTCACGATAATTCCCACACAACTTATTGTTAACGACTTGTTACGAAATTAGCCGCTATTGCTGTAATAGACAAGCATCACTTAAAGTGATGATAGAAGCGTTAACCGCTGAAATTGTACTTACAATCGCATAAGCTAAATAAATCCGTCGTACTTTGCAGTAAGATTAACCTAAGCTTTACAATTCGAGGGTACAAAAGAACCAGCTTAGTCATGTACTCTGATGTAGACAGAAAATAATTAAAAAGCAGTTGGAAACTCAATCATGATAACGACAAAGAAAAGCCTACTAGCAGTTACGCTAGTAAGCGCTCTTGGCTTGGGCATGGCGCCGGCCTCTTACGCACAAAACGACAGTGAAGAAAAAACCGAATACGAACTCGATAACTGGGACGTCAGTAACCCACCTTATGCGTTAAACGAAGTCACCATCAAAACAAACGAAACCACGTGGTCTAGCTTAGACGTTGCGCCAAATGGCGAGTTTATGGTTTTCGACATGCTTGGCGACCTTTATAAAGTAAACATGAACGGTGGTGATGCCACGCCACTTACCCAAGATTTTGCGTGGAATATTCACCCGTCTATTTCTCCTGACGGCAAACACATTGCGTTTATCTCGGACAAAGACGGTCTAAGCAACGTATGGGTAATGGACATTGACGGCAGTAATCTTCGTCAAGTAACCAAAGAGAAAAGCAATCTTATTCACTCTCCTAAATGGAGCCCAGACGGCGAATACCTAGTGGTTACTAAAGGCATTATGTCTAGCCGCAGTATTCCCGCGGGCGAGATTTGGATGTATCACAAATCCGGCGGTGACGGCCTGCAAATTAAAGCCCGAAACAGCGGTAAACGCGACCAGCAAAACATTGCCGACCCTGTATTCTCGCATGACGGAAAATACATTTACTTTACCGAAAATACGGTTCCGGGCGCTCGCTTTGAATATAACCGCGACCCGTTAGAAGGCATTTTTGCTGTCACCCGCTACGACCGCGAAACGGGCGAAGAGAGCCGCTATATCAGTGGTACAGGCGGTGCCGTAGTCCCTACGCCTTCGCCTGACGGTAAATACATCGCTTTTGTGCGTCGCGTTAAAGACAGAACGGGGCTTTTCCTTAAAGAGATAAAAACCGGCGTAGAAACGCCGCTTACCCTCGAACTAGAGCGAGACATGCAGGAAGGGTTTGGCTCTGAAGGCTACTTTGCCTATTTCGACTGGATGCCGAATAGCAGCGAAATCGTATATTGGACAGGCGGGAAATTCCACACTATCAATATCGAAGATAAAACCACACGCACCATGGACATCACTGTTGAAGGCACCGTGAAATACGCTGACGCCCTACGCTTTGACGTAGACGTAGCGCCTGATGAATTTGACGTTCGCATGATTCGCTGGTCACAAATGTCGCCTAACGGTAAAACTGTACTCTTTCAAGCGCTTGGAAAGCTTTACGTACGCGACGTTAAGTCTGGCAAAATAAAACGCCTGACCAAGCAAAACGACCACGACGAGTACTACCCTCGTTTTTCTAACGACGGTAAGAAGATTGTTTACACCACGTGGGACGACCAAGATTTAGGTACGGTACGCGTAGTATCAGCCCGTGGTGGTAAAGGTAAAGTGATTACCGAACAGCCTGGTCATTACATTGAGCCTTCGTTCTTGGCCGATGGCGAAAAAGTGGTATTCCGCAAATTTACCGGCGGCTATCTGCTAGACCCGACCTACTCAGTCGAGCCAGGTATTTACGTTGCCGACCTTGAAGAAGACGCTGTAAGTAAGGTGACAGACAGCGGCTACAACGCCCACTTCGCGGGTGGCGACGACCGCGTATATTTCACAGAATCCGCCGGCGGCGAAGCGTATTATGAAACGCAACTTTCAAGCGTTAACTTACAAGGTAACGACAAACGTACGCATCTATATGGCGCAGATAAAGTAAGTGAGTACAAACTTTCGCACGATAAAAAATGGGTCGCGTTTGTATATCAATTTAAAATTTACGTGGCTCCGTTTGTAGAAAATGGTAAGCGCATTACCATTGGCCCGAACATGACCTCGCTACCGGTAACACAGCTTTCAAGTCGAGCTGGTGAATACCTTACTTGGTCACCAGACAATAAAACCCTTAGCTGGTTTAACGGCCCGACACTTTTCAGCCGTTCACTCGATGAAGCCTTTGCATTTTTAGACGGTGCACCTGAAACCTTGCCTGAACCGGTAGCTGAAGGTATGGATTTGTCGTTTACCACCAAGGCCGACAAGCCTTCAGGATACAAAGCCTTGGTTGGCGGTAAAGTGGTAACCATGCGCGATGCTGACAATACCCAGGAAGTCATTGAAAATGGCGTTGTACTTATTAAAGACAACCGTATTGAAGCGGTAGGTAAGCGTGGCGATATAGCTATTCCTGGTGACGCTATGCAGATAGACACCTCGGGTAAAACCATTATTCCTGGGCTCGTTGATGCGCACGCCCATGGTTCACAAGGTCGTAATGAGATAATTCCTCAGCAAAACTGGAGTCAGTTCTCCAACGTGTCGTTCGGTGTAACCACCATTCACGACCCATCAAACGACACCACGGAAATTTTTGCTGCAGCAGAGCTTCAGCGCAAAGGTAAAATTGTTGCGCCGCGTATCTACTCTACCGGTACTATCTTGTACGGTGCAGAAGGACTGGGTTACAAAGCTATCATCAACGACTACGAAGATGCTTATTTCCACGTAGAGCGCTTAAAAGAAGCCGGTGCTATATCGGTGAAAAGCTACAATCAACCTCGCCGTGATCAGCGCCAACAGGTACTTTGGGCAGCTAAAAATCAAGCGATGATGGTGGTGCCTGAAGGGGGCGGTAAGCTTCAGCAAAACCTAACCATGCTGGTAGACGGTCACACCGGTCTTGAGCACAGCATTCCGGTTGAAAAAGGCTATAGCGATGTTACTCAGCTATGGAAAGCCACAGAGTTTGGCTATACCCCTACCTTTGTTGTGTCGTACGGCGGCATGATGGGTGAAGAATATTGGTACGATAAAACGGAAGTGTGGAAGAACCCGCGTCTATTGCGCTATACCCCTTCTACTATTTTAGACAAACGCGCTATTCGCAGACCGACCGCGCCAGAAAACCAATACAACCACCAAAACGTCGCCAGCTACGCTAAAGAGCTCCGAGATAATGGGGTCAGTGTACATATTGGCGCTCACGGACAGCGTGAAGGCCTAGCTGCACACTGGGAACTGTGGATCATGGAACAAGGTGGCTTTACGCCTTGGGAAGCGCTGCGCGGCGGGACTATTGATGGTGCTAAACACTTAGGCATGGGCAAAGACCTAGGTAGTATCGAAAAAGGGAAGCTTGCTGACCTAGTGGTGATTGATGGCGATGTATTAAGCGACATTAGAAAGAGTGAGTACGTTGAGTACACGGTGTTAAACGGCCGTGTTTACGAGCCTGCCACCATGAGCGAAGTGGGCAGTAAGGAAAAACGCGAACCTTTCTTCTTTGAGCAAGATAACGCGACCTTTATGCCACAGCAAACCGCGGATGAAGTGGAGGCGAAAGCCCACCACTATCACTGGGAGCATTAACCGCACGCAAACACGTTTGATGTAGTTTAACTACCACTAGGAAAAAGCCGATAAAGCCCTGTGTTTTATCGGCTTTTTTATTCTGGTTATGTTTGCTGGTAAGCCGCTTAAAACAAAATCAATGTTTTGTCTTTCGTAAAAGAGTGCTATAAATAAAAAAGACTAGGGCTTTACATGTATTTGTATGTATCAAGCCAATTAAAATAAAAGGACTTATTTGGCTATGCCGCATCATTTGCCCTTTGCACTATTACTTCTCACTTTTTTTCTCGCGCCTGTTTACGCACAAACAAGCGAGACGCCTACGTATTATCAAGATTGTTCCGTTCTCGACTTTGGTGACAAAGATATGTCTACCATGACAGAGGCTGAAAAAATTCAAGCTTTAGATGACTCTTTATTCGGTGCTTTAGAGCAAAGTGAAGAATGCATGGATGCCGCAGCGCAATCTAGCGCACAAAGTGTGGCTAGCGCCGCTGGCCAAGGTGCTGGTGCAGGAAATGGCGCAGCCTCGGGAAGCGTGTCTAGCGCTTCAGCAGCCAGTGGCGGCCAAGGGCAGTCAAATGCGCAAAACAGCGCCCAATCTCAAGAATCATCAACCCATTCACAAACGACTACCTCTAGTTCAGATCCTTCAAAGCAATCTACTGGAGGTAAAGCAAAAGGTGGAAGTTCAGCGGTATGTGATGCCGTAATTGCCGGTTTGCAAGGAGCGACAACAGAGCAAGAAAAAGCTCATTTCCAAGCATTAAAAGAGCAATACGGCTGTAAATAAAACTCAGAGGAAGGAAAGGAAATGTCTTCATTTAATCCAAAGGCCCTGTTTACAGTGGTCGCTACGGCATCGTTTATACTCTTAGGCGGATGTGGCTCAACCCAAACTAATGTAACTAGCGTAGGCCCGTCGATGGTTGGCCCTGGCGGTGGGCAACAGCTTGGCGCGAACTCGCACCGTTATCGCTACAACTCAGATATATATATGGATGTCGCTATTCCGGTTTTTGACCCCGGCTTTCCTACAGAAAGCGATGGTTCGATAGATTACGATGAAATAGAAGAAGAAGGTATCTGGCCGCAAGTAAGACGCTTAGAAGCAAATCGATTTGCTATTGCCACTAAAGAAGCGCTAGGTGAAACCAAATCGTTTGGAAGCATCAATGTAACCCCAGACGCGTCGGCACTCGCTGATGTTTATATTCTTGGTAAAATTAATTATTCAGATACGGAAACCGTAGAAATTGGCGTAAGGGTTATGGACGCAAAAAATACGGTATGGGGCGAGGAAGAATTTGAGTACCGCGTTAGCGAAGGTTGGTATAGAGATGCGATGTCTCGTGGAGAAAACCCTAATGCGCCCGTGTTTGAGCAAATTGCTAAATACGTCTACGACCTGCTAATGAAAAAATCAGAAGCCTACAAACAAGAAGTACAGATGGTGTCAGACTTGCGCTATGCACAAATGTATAGCCCTGAAGCGTTTAGCCAGTATCTTTCTCAAAGCCGTAAAGGTGAAGTTGAGTTGGTGAGTGCACCGTCTGAAAGCGACCCCATGCTTCGCCGCGTCCGCGCTATTCAAGCGAAGGACGAGCAGTTTATTGATAGCCTTCAGGAAACCTACGATTCATTTTGGGTAACCACAGAAACGCCTTACAGAAAATACCAAAAAGAAACCCTTCCAGAGGCTAAGAAAATCAGAGAGCTAAAAGCTGAGCGCACCACTAAACAGGTGACGGCCGGTTTGTTTGCCGTAGCCTCAGTACTACTGGGCTCAAACTCTAGCTCAACTGCTGGGCAAGTGGCAGCCGCCGGTGCAGGGATTGCCGCCATTGGCACCCTTAACGAAGCGATTAAAACGAACAAAGAACTTCACGCACAGCGGGATCTCTTTGACGAAATGGGCCAAAACCTTGATATTCAAGTTGCCGATCAAATTGTTGAAATTGATAACCAGCGTATTGAACTTCAAGGTAGCGCGAGTGAACAGTACTACCAACTGCGTTCACGCTTAAAAGATATCTATGAAATGGAAGCAACACCTATGACTGCGCTTTAAGCGTAGTCATATTCTGTTAAAACCGTTCTCATCTATTTATAAGATCATAGTAAAGGATTACGCATGCCAAGCGTTGAACAGCAAATTGAGCAAAGCAGAGCAAAGAAAAAAGCACTGATTAAAAAAAGTATATTGGGCTTTTTTGTTGTCCTCTTTGTTGGCGTGGCAGGCGTACTCCTTGTGTCTTTTTTACCCACTGTGTCCAACGAGGCGAAAAGCCCCATGGCACAGACCGACAACGCCACGCAATCCAACAACCGGGAAACACCAAACCCGCAGGTTACAGAATTTAGCGAAGCAGAGCGTAAAGCATTACAAGTCGCGCTTAGCGAGTCAAAACAACGGGTGACAGGCCTAGTGCAACGCGTAAGCCAGTCACGCCCTTTCGCCGTTAAAGCCGGTCAAATAGAAGCGTCGTTAAACCAAGCGTTTAATGAATACGGTGCCTCGAACTACGGCGAAGTAACATCGTTATTAAACGATATCGATAACAACACAGCAGCACTAAATAAAGAATACGAACAGGCCTACACAGCGCCTTATGAAAAAGCCCTCAACGCGTTTAATAACAATAATAATTCTGAGGCGTTTAACTTAAATCGACAGTCACTTAATATTAACCCCGACTTCGAGCAAGCCAAGATACTTCAGCAGCGAATTGATGTCTTTAATCAGGTGCAAGATGCCTACGAACAAGCCCGGGTGGGTAAGGTTGAAAACAACATTAATAAACAGCGGGAAGCCTACCGGAAGATAATTGCTCTAGACCCCTATCGAAGTGATGCAAAACAAGCCCTAGCCACCATAGATAATCAATTAAAAAATAGCCGCTTCAACGGATTATTAGCAAAGGCCAATGACGCTATAACACAGCAAAACTATGCCGCAGCTAAACAATACCTAAAGGACGCCAAATCTATCAATGGGTCAAGCCGTGAACTTGAGACCATTAGCAAAAAACTTAACACGCTGGTAGCGAGTGAAGAGCAAAACAAGATTGAAGAGCAGGTTACGCTTTTTGCACGTGCTGATGAATGGCAGACGGTCGCCCTATTATCGAACAAAGGTTTATCGTCTTTTCCCTCCAGCCCCATACTGCAGCAGGCAAAACAAAATGCCGAAGCTATCTTAAGCACGGCAAAACGCCTAAAAGAATTTCAGCAGCGCCCTGAACGACTGACCGATAACACAGTGCGAAGCCTTGCGCAGCAAGAAGTTGATGACGCTCACGCATTAGCACAGAAAAGCCCCAAACTGCTGGCTCAGATACGCGCCCTTGAAGAGGTTATGGATGACGTTAATACGCCTCGTGATGTCACGATAACATCGGATAACGACACCTATATTAAAGTGTTAGGCGTAGGACTGGTAGGCGAAGTAAAACGCAAGACCATCAAGCTTAAACCTGGCACCTACCGGATTGAAGGAAGCCGTGACGGCTACCGCTCTACTATTCGAGAAATCGAAGTATCACCGTCAGCAACCAACCTTTCGGTACATATTGCATGTACTGAAAAAGTATAAGGAACACGTTAGTGAGTAGTATCGATGAAGCCATTGCGAAAGGGAAGAAACGCCGCAAAGGAATGGCTATCGCTTCATTAATTGGGCTAGCCGTGATCTTGGCCCTTTATTTTAGTTGGCTTTTTCTCACCAAAGGGTATGCGTTTGTGGTGTCGCCAGAGCGTGCGGCAAAAGCGCCTGAGTTTAACGTGGTAAGCGGCACTGCGCTCTTTATGGCCGACAAGTTATATGTTTTTGGCAGTGCGGCGGAAGTTACCGTGTCGGCGCCCAAATACAAAGCCGCCAGCGTGGTGGTTGATGAAACCTCGTCAAGCACGATAAACGTCACACTTGTGCCTTTACCTGCCACCTTAACCGTTACCACGTCTCCTCAGCTCGACGAGGTCACATGGAAGATTAACCAAGAAAAAGTCGCCGTTTCGCCCAGCCTATCCACTGAACTGGAAGAGGGAAGCTACACGGTTAATGCTAGCCACCCTCACTACCAAGATGCACAAATACAGTTTGATGCCGATATTGCACAAGACATTCAACGTAATATCGCGCTAACCGCTATTGAGGGGGTTATTAGTATTAATTCCACGCCTTCTGGCGCTAGCGTTTCGCTCGACAAAAAAGAAGTTGGCGTAACGCCTCTGAAGATAAATACACAAGGTGGACAATATCGCGTAAGCGTGACTAAAGCAGGCCTGGAACCTTTAGAAGATACTATCGAAGTCACTAATCAACGCCCCTTACCGACTCGAAATTATAACCTTCAGCCGCTACAAGCGGAAATTGCAGTATCGATGAAGCCACAAGGTGGCGTACTGACGGTTAACGGTAAGCCCGTGAAGGCGAATACCCGTTTAGACGCTAATAAGGCACACACAGTAAAGTATGAAAAGACCGGCTTTATTGCGCAAAGTCAGCGCGTAACACTCGCCCCGGGCGAAACGAAAGCGCTGTCATTTGAGTTAGAAAAAGAGCTCGGTCGCGTGGTTATTACCGCCTCTACTGACGCCCTTGTTTCAATTAACGGAGTTAAGCAAGGACAAACGCCTTTAACGCTGAACCTTCAGGCTTTGCCTCATACAGTAACCTTTGAGCGCGACGGATACCGCAAGATACAAAAAACGGTGACACCTAGTGCGAAATCGTCAACCAAGGTACACGGTGACATGCTTACAGAGTTTGAAGCAAGGCGCCGAGACGGTACGCCGCTTTTCGCTACTACGTTAGGTATTCAGCTGTCATTGGTGACCCCAAAAGCGTTCACCATGGGCTCGCCAGCTAACGAAAAAAATCGTCAGCGTAACGAACACCAAAGAGACGTTTCTTTTTCTCGTCAAGTATGGGTGTCGAAGCACGAAATCACACAAGCTCAGTTTGCCGCGTTTAAAGGGAAAGATGGGGGAACTAAGCTTCCTGTCACAAATGTTTCATGGGATGAAGCGGCGGCCTTCACGAATTGGCTAAGTGAAAAAGAAGGGCTCACTGGGTTTTACATTATGCAAAACGGAAAAGTAAGGGGGGTTGATAAAGCCTCAAAAGGGTATCGTCTTCCCACCGAAGCAGAGTGGGAGTTCGTTGCCAAAATGCATCGTCGTGCATCATCTACAGCCTTCGTGTGGGGCAATCAGTTCCGACTCAGAGACAAGCAAGGTAACTTTGCCGACGCGTCGCTACGTGGCAAGCAGACATTCATCTTAAAAGACTATGACGATGGGTTTGCAGATAAAGCGCCTGTAGGTTCGTTTAAGGCAGACCGAGGTGGGTTTTACGATTTAGACGGAAACGTTCGCGAATGGGTTCACGACATTTACTCGGTAACGCCACAACATCAATCAGGCACCTACGCAGACTACATGGGCCCAGGCGGGCAAGGCAAACACGTTGTTAAAGGTGCGTCTTTTAAAATCGGTAGGTTGAAGAATATAAGAGCCAGCGTGCGCAGCGGCGAGAGCGCGCCAGCTGATGACATTGGTTTTCGAATAGCGAGATATGAGAATTAATATGAAAAAGAAACTAATCATTGCCGCCGTGCTATTAGCTATAGCGGGCACAGCCAGTGCGTACTTTGTTTCGTTAGATTCACCCCAAGACTTCCCAACAAATATTTAGGCAGCAAGGACTAAGAATGAATAAGAATAATACGTTGTCGATGAACCCCAGCTTTCTAGTTAGCGGCGGGGGGTTTCTACTTATTTTTGCGGTCGTGCACTTTTTATTTGCAGGCTTAATTCGCCCGGCGGCGGAAAAAGTGATGGCGACGGTGGGTACAGCCTCTCTGTCTTCTATTTGGGTCATTCTTAAAGATATCGAACAACAAGTGTGTATCTCACTTATGTTGTTTTGTATCTTTTTAATGGTGTACAAGTTATGGAAGCTACTTGATGAAGAAGAAATTTATTCAAGAGATTTGCTACCAGAACACGACAAAGACACGCCGCTAGATGTCGATAAAGCGCTGAACGAACTATCGTCTTCGTCTTATAGCGATACACCGGCGTACAGCACATGGATAAACTGCATAAGACGGTATAAAAACACCCAAAACGTGCAGCACGCGGCCGATGCTATTCACGCATCAGTAGAAAACATAGCGGCGCAGCTTGAAAGCGGCAATAACGTTATTCGCTATATTATCTGGGCTATTCCCTCGATTGGATTCGTGGGCACGGTTCGCGGGATTGGCGCAGCCCTAGCGCAGGCCGATGCCGCACTGGACGGTGATATAGCCGGAATGACAGCGTCTTTGGGCGTGGCGTTTAACTCAACGCTCGTTGCGCTTTTCATCTCACTTATTTTGATGTTGTTAATGCATTTACTCAATGGCCGTCAAGACACCATGGTTATTCGCACACAAGAGTCGTGTGAGCATCATTTATTGTCTCATCTGCACCATTAATTAGGCGAAGTAACTATGCCTAAAGTGCGTAAAGCCGAAGACGGATTTAACCTTGCCTTCTTAGACGTGATGGCCTGTGGCCTTGGCGCGGTTATTCTTATTTTTATTCTGGTCGACTTTAAAGCGTTTACCCCAGACCCGACCGAAGAAAAAGAGAAGCTAGAGCAAGAGCTCGCCGCGGCAGAGCAAGAACAACAAAAGCTCAAAAAATCGATTGATGAAATAAACGATAAGATAGCCTTGGAGTCGGCCAAGCAGGATGACGCTGAACAAGCCCAGGCCGACACCACGCAAGACCAGTCTAAGCTACTGCAAGACATGTCAACAGAAATGGCGGTGGTGGCCGACCTTGAAAACCAGCTTGCCGCCTTGTCTAAAGAAGTCGAGAAATCAGCTAACATCCAAATGCAGGGAACCGGCGAGCAAAACTACATTACCGGGATGAAAATAGAAGGCCCCGAAATCGGCTTTCTCATCGATAAAAGCGCATCGATGATGGGCGACAACTTGCTCGATATATTGGGCAAACTGGCACTAAGCGATGGGCAAAAAGTATCGACACCTAAATGGATAAGAACCAAGCGGGTAGCACAATGGATGCTAGCGCGCGTGCCACTGGAATCTCGCGTGACAATGGTTGCCTTTTCCGACACCGCAACCACCTTAGGTCTTCGCAACGTAAACAGCGCCAAAGTAAGCGGTTCGATGAACGCCATTGTGAAAGACTTGGGCGACATTGTGCCTAATGGAGGCACCAATCTTCAGGAAGGCCTAACTACCCTGTTTAAAGCCAACCCCAGCATAACGGATGTTTACATTGTGACCGACGGGTTGCCGACGCTCGGAGATGGCCTTCCCATGAACTGTAAAAACTTCATTAGCAGTAAAAAGTCCATTTCGTCGGATTGTAGAAGAAAACTATTTGTAGAAACCATAAAGCGAGCCAAAAAAGGGGTGCACTACAACGTTATTCTATTGCCTATCGAGGGCGACCCGTTTGCCTCACCCATGTACTGGGAATGGACCCGCGCAACCAGCGGCACCTTCCTATCACCGGCACCAAAGTGGCCTTAATGAGTAAAATACTGTGAAGAAGATTCAGCGCGCCCCCGTTGAGGTATTCAACATCGCCTTTCTCGACATTATTTCCTGTGCCTTCGGTGCGGTGGTTATGCTGGTGCTATTGGCTAAAAATGGCACCGAAGATACCGAACGAGGCCCCAGTAATGTAAGCGTGCTTATCGATCAGGTGCTGCAAGCACAAGCTGACGTAGAAACCCTTAAAGGAGCGCTATCGGATAAGCTTCAAGAGCTTAAGGCGGCGCAAAGCAAAACAGCGTCGGTCACAGAGCAAAAAGATAATCTAGACTCGTCGATACCCCGGGCACAGCAAACCATTAATCAGTTAAAAGACAAAGCGTCGTCCCTGCGTAATGAAATACGTCAGGCAACGGCTATGCTAAATACGCCTAATCCCACTGATACCCCTGATGATGACGTAGGCGGTATACCTACCGACGCTGAATACGTCATTTTCGCTATCGACAACTCTGGGTCTATGTCTTCTGGCAGTGGATGGAATCGCGTGATAACCATTGTGAACGACATTTTAAAAAATCACCCTAAAATGAAAGGTTTTCAGATAATGTCTGCCGACGGAAGCTTCATGTTTGCCAGTAAAGCAGGCCAATGGCTTGACGACAGAAAAACCATGCGAGATACGGCGATGAGCCAAATGAAAAGCTTTAAAGGGGGCGCAAGCCAGCCGGAGGCGGGGATCTTAAAAGCCATAAAGCTTTACAAGAACACCAAAGGCCGCGTGAGCCTATACGTGTTTGGCGATGACTACCAAAGATCAAACCTAGACCAAATTGTGGGTCAAATTACCCAAGCTAACCAAGGAGCCAATGGCCAGCCTGTTATTCGTATTCACGGCGTAGGCTTTAGCCGAAGTAACGGCAACGCACAGCGCTTTAGCGCATTTATGCAAGCGGTGGCGAAGCGCAATCGCGGTGCCTTTATTGGCCAATATTTTTAGGTATAAAGGGCGCCTACAAGCGCCCTTAAGATTAATTAAATTAGCTTTCGCTGTGTATAATCCGTTATTGATGCACCCTACCTATTTCGGCCATACTGCTCGTGAGATGACACCCAGTCAGATGAGCTAATGGCAGAGGCCAGCGAAATTTCACCGGCAAGCACAACCGACGCCACAATTTCAGCAAACTTATACACCCGATCGCGCCCGTAACAGTCTAACAGCTCTAAACATTCACGCTGCGTACCTATGCCTGTACCGCCGCCATAAGTCGCTACAATAAGTGATGGAATGGTTATAGACACGTATAAGTCGCCGTCGTCAGTAAGCTCAGAATACATCATAGCCGCAGACGACTCAGATACGTTCGCCACATCCTGTCCGGTAGCGATAAACATGGCAGTGATGCCGTTAGGCGAATGTAGGCCCGTGTTATTCACACCGGACAAGAACGAACCCACGCCGGCAACACGCCCGTGGTAATCGATTTGTTTAGGGTCGACCCGCATAACTTCGAGTAAGTGCTCACGCTTAATGGTTGCCTCGGCAGTAACCCGCTTACCGCGAGTACGCATTATGTTTATTTGTGAGGCTTTTTTATCGGTGGCAAAGTTAGATTCAAGGTAGAAATTCTCTATTCCTTCGTAGTGATCTAAAATCCATCCGCAGGCGGCGAAAGTCGCACGTCCCACCATGTTTTGGCCGGCGGCATCCCCCGTTCTAAAGTTAAACCGCAGAAAAGCGAATTTATTCGATAAAAAATGATCGATGTAAGTAAGCGTAGCTACACTCGATGTCGCTTCGGCTTCTTCTTTTATCTTTTCGAAATTCTCTTTTATCCATTTCACGAAATCTCTTGCGCCCCGAGCATTTTCAAAAATAAATACAGGGGCTCGCTGCATAGCGTCGTCAACAACGGTCGCCGTTACCCCCCCACTCATGTTAAGTAGCTTCATACCTCGATTATAGGATGCCACCAGCGTACCCTCGGTCGTTGCCAACGGCACTACAAATTCTCCTTGTGCATTCTCGCCGTTAATTTTTATAGGCCCAGCAATACCGATAGGAACCTGCGCCACGCCTATAAAGTGCTCAATATTGCCTTGCAGCGCTTTCGGATCAATGGAGTACTGACCAACATGGTCAATTTTCTTACCCGTAGCGCTTTCAAAATACGCTTGGCGTGTTTTTATAATGCTTTCGCCGTAGTCATCCATGTCATCTCGAGGGATAAATGCACTACGCTGACCAGGGGCAGTAATATTATCTTCTACTTCAAACTTTAACTTTCCAAAGGGGGAAGCAGAGAAGCAAATACCCAGTTTGCGCTTTTCGGGGCAAGGCGCTTCATCGATATCTAAATGTACGGTAATGGTTTGACGCAAGCCAAAGGGCTCGCCGTCTGATTGATTTAGCGCTTTGACAGAAATACAGGAGTCGGCAGTTAATTGAAGGGATATTTTATCTTCGGGAATTTTTTCCCCATCAAGTGATATCCATTTTACTTCTTTAATCGTCGCATCCTTCAATCTATTTTTAAGAGAGAAAGATAAGCCTTTATCTGTTTTGGTTAGACTTGCGCGTGTATAAAGTTGCTTTAAAAGTATACTGGGTACAAACATGAGACTACCTTCTGTCTTTTTGCTGTGTTATTTCCCTATCCCTCTGCTTTTTATAGCACATTCTTTATACAGTTCTATGACTTCTTTCTATTTCTTCGCCAAACATTTGCGTCATATCAACTTTCAATTTTGAGCCAAGCGCTTTTAAAAATGCGCCAACCCCTGAGAGTTAAAGTGCTCCAGAGATTCGGACCTTAGCCATAATTCGCCCACTTCTAAACACTCCTATAGTGAATACCGTCACCGCAGTAATGATGACCACGAGGTATCTGGCAGTAGCATAAAGGAGGCGTCACGGATTGAGATGCCAAGGATAAAAAGCCTACACGGAAGCGGCAGCCAGATACCTTTTATGTGCCCTATGCGTGATGCGTTTTTGGCATTGATGTCGTGTTTAGGCGGCTCATAGTGCAACCACACGCACCGAACAATTGGCCCAGTACAAGGACAGAAAATGAGAACAGGACTGTTTAGAAAAGAAGCAATTGATGAGCAATCTAATGAAGTAGACGGGAGCTTTTTAATGACGCCCAAACCGGTTTACTCGGCTATTGCTTTTGTATTGGTTGCTTGGATAGCAACTGCCCTTGTTTATTTAAACTTAGGCAGTTACGCACGCAAGGCATCGGTAGACGGGTGGCTAGAACCGAGCCACGGCGTATTTAAACTGTACGCAGATGCAAGGCGCGGTAATGTCGTCGACGTTTTAATTCACGAAGGGCAACATGTAGAAAAAGGCGCGCCATTAGTAAAAATTAACTACAGCAATAGCGACGCGTTGGGCAATCGCGTGAGTAGCCAACTGCTTATAGAATTGGAAGCAAAGCAAGCGCGAACTCACCAGAGCATTTCACGCCTTCGCGCACTACATCAAGCTCAGCTCACCGGCTTAGAACAACGCTTATCTCAAGCTAAACGCGCTTTGGACGACCTGAATGACATTGTTGATTTAGCCAAAATACAGTGGGTTATGGCAACCGAGCATTGGGAAAACGCTCAACTTTTATTGAACCAAGGGCATATAAGCCACGCCGAGCTTGAGAATCACACAATTCAACGAATAACCGCGCAGCAACAGCTCAAACTGGCCGAGAGAGATAGCAGTACAGAACAGGCAAACATAGCCTCCCTCACCCATGAACTCGCAACTCTGCCTCAGCAACAAGCCAACGAATTGGCGAGTTTTGAAAATACGTATAGCGACCTTAAGCAACAGATTGTAAGTCATAAAAGCAATTATGAGGAAACCATTTACGCCCCGCACAGTGGCTATATATCTGGCCTTCACGTTAAAGCGGGATATACCGTCGATAGTTCGCGCCCGTTGCTTACTCTCCTTCCCAAAGATGCTGATATTCAAGCGCGCATCGCGGTTCCCGTTCGCGCTGCAGGCTTTTTGCGTGAAGGGCAAGCTTTACACATTCGCTACGACGCATTTCCCTACCAGAAGTTTGGTGTGCAGAAGGGCGAAATCCTCAATGTTTCCCCGTCACTTGTACTGCCGGGCGAACTTATCGACGCGCCTATTGCTATCAATGAACCCGCCTATCTCGTTACGGCAGCCATAAGTACGAAAGAAATATTAGCGTATGGCAATCATATTTCACTAAAGGCCGGCATGACCTTCTCAGCTGATGTGCACCTAAGTCAACGTACGCTAATGGAATGGTTAATGGAACCGCTTTACAGCATCTCAGGGAAGCTTTAATGATGATGAGTATGACAATGCCCCACGTTAGCCACACCCTGACCACTAAAAAACGCGTGCCTGTCATCTTACAAAGTGAGGCGGCTGAGTGCGGACTTGCCTGTATGGCTATGATTGCCCAGTACTATAGAGATAAACGGGATCTCAACGCCCTACGCCAATCTATGTCAGTGTCGTTGCGTGGCACCACATTAAAAGATGTAATGAAAATTGCGAGTGATATGGGCTTTCAAACCCGGGCAATAAAGATAGAGCTTTCCCATATCACGCAACTTACCTGCCCTGCCATCTTACATTGGAATATGAACCACTTTGTTGTGCTGACGAAAGTGAAAGGTGACCGTATCACAATACATGACCCGGCACTTGGCGAAAGAAGGCTGTCCTACAAAGAAGCGTCTAAATGCATTACCGGCATTGCGCTTGAGGTATCACCTAGCGACAGCTTTAGCCCAATCAAAGCTGGCCCGCGGCTTGGCCTTACCCAGTTTTTCAAACGTACCACGGGGTTTAAACGCAACCTTCTTACTCTATTCGCCTTATCCCTGGTGCTGCAGTTATTCGCCCTCGCTGCGCCTTATTACATGCAAACCGTGGTAGACGATGTACTTATCTACAATAACAACGCCCTACTCAAAGCGCTCGCTATTGGTTTTGCCCTATTACTGATACTAGAAACCTTTACTAGCGGGGTAAGAAAGCTGGTTATTTTGTCGGTGTCATCGCGGCTTCAACTTCAAATGTCGGCGTCAGTATTCAAACATTTGCTGTCACTTCCTCTCGACTACTTCGACAAGCGCCACATTGGCGACGTGGTATCTCGATTTGGCTCACTGGCAAGCATTAGAGAGTTTTTAACCACCGGCGTGGTAACAGCTTTACTAGATGGGCTAATGGCCGTCGTCACCTTAGCGGTAATGATGGTTTATTCGGTGAAGCTCTCCCTCGTCGTAGTGGCAATCATGGCCACATATTTAGCCATTCGCTTAGGGCTACTCCCCCTTATTAAACGCCTTACCACAGAGCGCATTGCCCTTGCAGCGTCCGAACAAAGTCACTTCATGGAAAGCGTGCGGGCTATTTTACCAATTCGGGTTTACGGGCAAGAGACACAGCGTCACGGACAATGGCAAAACAAACTCGTGGCCACTTTAAACAAAGACATAACACTGGGTAAAATCAATATTGGCAGCACGCTGACTAATCAGTTCCTGTTTGGCGCAGAAAACCTCATTGTAGTGTATATCGGGGCTAGCTTAGTCATGGAAAGCACCCTTTCCATTGGTATGCTGCTGGCTTTTATCGCCTATAAATCACGTTTTGTTAGCGCACTAGATGGTGTGGTTAATAAGTTGGTAGAGCTCAATATGCTGGGCGTTCACTTTTCTCGTCTTAGCGATATTGTACTCACGCCGGTACAAGTAAAACCTCATCGTTACCAAAATGCTGACCTACCCTATTACGCGAATCAATCTCTACCTAATAATACGGCCATCGCCCTTGAAACTAAATCGCTGGGATACCGATACAGTGAATCTAGCGAGTGGATCTTTAAGGACCTCGCACTCACCGTCAAATCAGGTGATATTGTAGCAATTGTTGGTGAGAGCGGAAGCGGCAAAAGTACCCTGCTTAAATGCCTAATGGGGCTTTACCCGGTATCAGAAGGCAAAGTTGAACGCCCCAGCGTTAAGCAGCCTGTTGTCGCATCGGTCTTGCAAGACGATGCCTGCTTAAGCGGTACCATAGCGCAGAACATTTGCTGTTTTGAGCAAGCGCCAGACCTACAAAAAATGGTTCACGTCGCACATATCGCCTGCATTCATGAAGATATCATGCATATGCCTATGCAATACCACACCTTAGTAGGCGATATGGGAAGCAGTTTAAGCGGTGGCCAAAAACAGCGACTGCTTCTCGCCCGAGCCCTTTATCAAGAGCCCGATATTCTGTTTCTAGATGAAGCGAGCAGCCACCTGGATATGGCCAACGAGGCTCGCATTAACCAGCATCTAACATCACTCAATATGACCCGAATTATTGTGGCCCATCGCCCACAGTCAATTGCTATGGCAGATAAAGTTTACCGCTTGGCAAACGGGACACTACACCCCTGCTCTCCTACCGAAGTATCAGGAAGCGCAATATCAGGTAACCACGGAGAAACACGATGAAAACCCATGAAATAAGAGAACCCGCAGTATTAATGACAGAAGATGAGCGTATGCAAATTAATGCCAATGGCATTACCGCTCGTGACAGTGTAGTTCCTATTAACTGCTTGTCTAAACGCGAGCTGCAAGTAGCTCACAAAATTATGGAAGGCCGCTCTAATAAAGTTATCGCCTCAGAGCTCTTTATCAGCGAAAGAACGGTGAAATTTCACTGCGCTAATATTTACAAAAAACTCAATATTTCAAGCCGTTCGGCACTTATTGCGGGTTGCTTTAGAACCCTTTACCACGAGGCGGTCTCGCTTTAAGCGAACGTGCCTTTTTACACAAAACGCCAATACAAGGAGCGTAAATTATGAAAAACCAGCAACATCAACTCACTGTAAAATCGTGTGCCAGTGCACAGCCAGTCACACTCGTTGAGGAGCAGCTGTTCGACGTATCAGGAGGACTACGGGCTCGCTTGAGTGATATTAACCCTGTAGAAGGTGGAGGACCAGTAGAAGATAGGGGGCCAAAAGAGCCCGTATATATCACCTTAGCGATTGGTGAAGGCGGTGGCAAACTACCCGATATTTTATCGTAGTTCAGGCCAACTATCCGTAAACACGGGCAGCGTATGTGCGAGCGATTTGACTCGCTACGCATGCGTTGCTTTGTTCCGTTCTAACCTTTCACTCTTTTAACGCTGGCAAGGAGGCCGAATGCACGTTGCATTATTAGGCAGTGAACAAGATCCACAAATTAAGCATATAGCCATGGCACTTAGCCAATCTGCTACTCCCTTCTATTACGCTAATACGGCTCAATTTGGCACTGAATGGACAATAAGCTATGACCCTGATTTTGACGATGGGTTGATTCACTTCAATTCCCCCTCGTTATGCGATCAACCAAGGGTCACTTTTTCAAATACTCAGGCGGCGTATTGGCATGAGTACCTACCTGGCACACTTAAACGTACGCACGCCACGCCCGACACAAAAGGTACTGCTGCACAAAGCACAGATACAGAAAGGGCTGATACAAGCAGCAAGAGCACTACCTTTGAAAGGGAGTTTGGTTGGATTGAGCAAGAAAGAGCCAGCACCTTATTATGCTGGTTTAGCTATACGGATATAAAGTGGGTCAATGCTATTGATGCCGTTCGAAGTCATCAATGCAAGCCCTATCAATCCCGTATTGCGGGCAAGCTAGGGGCTCATATTCCTTACACGTTTGTTGGCAATGCGCCTGAGGTCGCCTCTCAATTTTGCAACAATATGCGGGAGGTTATCTATAAACCTGTGCGCGGAGGACGAACAGCCCAATTCGTAAACAAACAGCCCAATATGCGCCCTCTGCTTAATACTTTGTTAAGTGAGCGCCCCGTTACTTTCCAAAAGTACATTGGCGGGGTAAACGTACGAAGCTACGTGCTGGGGCAAGACGTGTTGAGTGTTCAAATTGATTCTGACGAACTCGATTATAGAAACGATGATAAGGCAAGTGTGTCTATAACCATTGTACCTAATGAAGTACAGCAGCTTGCCATAGCCATATGCCAGGCGCTGGGCATGCACTGGTGTGCTATCGACTGGCGAAAAAGTGCAAAGGGTAAATACTTCTTTTTAGAGGCCAACCCTAGCCCGTACTTTTTAAAAGTAGAGCAGGATACGGGGTTGGATATTACAGGAAGGCTAGTAGAACTGCTTTCAAAGACATAATGATTAGTCATATTCAAACTCAAAGCACCTCGAAATTGGGGTTGCAAATTTACCATTTAAAGATGACTGAGGTGTGTGAGAAGTAGCATATCAGTGCAGAGTCACTCACGTCTTTTTAGCTTTCACCGAAAGAGATAATGCATTTGCATTACCTACATTTACAAACTAAGATTAGAACTAACAATATTAGTTAAAAATAGAGGTTGTTATGGCACACGTGGCTTTAGAAACTGAATCAACACTTACAGATCGCTTTCAAACTACAGTGCCTAGTTCTGTTCGTCAGGCATTGCGCTTGGGTAAAAAAGACAAAATTAAATACGCTATTCAGTCTGATGGTAGTGTTGTGATATCACGTGTAGCATCACAAGAAAGCGACCCCGTTATTGGCGAGTTTTTATCATTTATTGCACGCGATATGCAGACTCACCCCGAAAAGCTCGAGCCACTATCAGCGAGTATGCGTGAAAGTGTTAATACATTGGTTCACGGTGTAGAAATTGATTTAGATGCTCCCTTGTTGGACGAGGACGAGTAAGCTTGCAAAAAACGATACCAATGGTCGTAAATGGGTGGACACTTTACGCTCACCCCTTGTTTAAAGAACAGTACCTCAACCTTAAATTACAGGTTGAGTCCTTACGAGAAAAAGACCCAAAGGGTTACGTTAGAAAAAATGCCACTAAACGTTTAGCTGCAATTCAAAGGCTAACCTTCGAACTCATTCCCCATGATCCTACTAGCGCTGAGTTTCGCCAAGGAAGTGCGTTAGGTGATGACAATAAACATTGGTTTCGAGCGAAGTTCTTCCAACAATATCGCTTGTTTTTTCGTTATCACTTTGAGTCAAAAATCATAGTTTATGCATGGGTTAATGACGAGAATAATAAACGCGCATACGGAAGCAAAACGGATGCTTATAAAGTGTTCGAAAGAATGCTGAAGTCTGGTCACCCGCCTGAAACATGGGATGAACTTCTAGATGCAGCTAAGGAAGAATTACTCTCTTTATAAACGCCCGTCTTACTTTTCACTAAAAAGTAGTTTTTGTATTTCAAAATTATTTAAGGCGATTACGAAACCTTGTCTAGCAATACGGAACGCCTGTTTTACAGGGGCTTAAAAAAAACAAGGGTAAGATAGTAATCGAAGCTTCCCTTCGCATTGGATAACCAATCGTCGGGGAAGCTTCTATTCAACGTTAATTAAAGAATAAAGCGCGATAAGTCTTCGTTATCTACCAAGGTTTCTAAGTGGTTATTCACGTAGTCGGCATCAATTACAAACGACTCACCGCTTTTTTCTGAAGCGTCAAAAGAGATATCTTCCATAAGACGCTCTAATACGGTGTGCAGGCGTCGAGCACCAATGTTTTCAGTGCGCTCGTTGACTTGCCATGCCGCTTCGGCAATGCGCTGAATACCCGAATCATCAAAGCGAATATCAACGCCTTCGGTTTTCATTAGCGCAATATATTGCTGCGTTAGCGACGCATTAGGTTCGGTAAGAATTCGTTTGAAATCGCCCACTTTAAGCGCTGATAACTCAACGCGAATAGGCAAGCGCCCTTGAAGCTCTGGAATAAGATCCGATGGCTTACTCATTTGAAACGCGCCAGAAGCGATAAACAGGATATGGTCTGTTTTTACCATGCCGTGTTTCGTTGATACCGTTGAACCTTCTACAAGTGGAAGCAGATCGCGCTGAACGCCTTCGCGAGACACATCACCTGAGTTATTGCCTTCGCGCTTACAGATTTTGTCAATTTCATCGACGAATACAATGCCGTGCTGTTCTACCGACTCAATCGCTTTTTCTTTCAAATCTTCTTGATTAACAAGGCGCGCCGCTTCTTCTTCAATAAGCAGTTTAAGGGCTTCTTTAATTTTCAGCTTTTTCTTTTTCTTCTGCGAACCCGACAAGTTCTGGAACATGCCTTGAAGCTGATTGGTCATTTCTTCCATGCCGGGAGGCGCCATAATTTCTACGCCAACTTGTGGAAGCGCCACATCAATTTCAATTTCTTTGTCATCGAGGTCACCCTGGCGCAGCTTCTTGCGAAACGCTTGGCGTGTGCCGCGATCTTCAACGTCTTCTTTGTTACCCCACGCATCTTCTGGTGGTGGCAGCAATACGTCTAAAATGCGCTCTTCCGCCGCTTCTTCCGCGCGGAATTTCACTTTTTTCATTTCGTTTTCTTTCGTCATCTTAACCGCGATATCGGCAAGATCACGAATGATCGTCTCAACTTCTTTACCTACATAGCCCACTTCGGTGAACTTTGTTGCTTCTACTTTGATAAATGGCGCATTGGCAAGTTTTGCCAAACGACGGGCAATTTCTGTTTTACCCACACCCGTTGGACCAATCATTAAAATATTTTTTGGCGTAACTTCTTGGCGCAGCTCAGGCTCAAGCTGCATGCGACGCCAGCGGTTTCTAAGTGCAATCGATACAGCACGCTTGGCATCTTGTTGACCGATAATATGACGGTCTAACTCGTGAACAATTTCTCTTGGTGTCATTTCAGACATGAATAAACCCTTTTCTAACAATGCTTGTTGTACTTATCCTCAAACGGACGACAACAAGCCGATAACAGCATTCAGCTATTACTTAGTAATCTAGTACATCAACCGTTTGGCTATGGTTAGTGAATACGCAAATATCACCGGCAATGGTCAGTGCTTTTTCAGCAATGTCTTTTGCACTTAATTCCGTATTATCTAAAAGTGCCGTTGCCGCTGCTTGCGCGTAATTGCCACCTGAACCTATGGCGATAAGATCTTGCTCTGGCTGCACCACATCGCCGTTACCGGTAATAATGAAAGAAGCGGTTTCATCGGCTACTGCCAATAAGGCTTCTAACTTGCGCAGCGCCCTATCAGTACGCCAGTCTTTGGCAAGCTCTACGGCGGCTTTGGTTAAATGGCCTTGGTGCGCTTCAAGCTTAGCTTCGAAGCGCTCAAATAGCGTAAATGCGTCGGCTGTGCCGCCCGCAAAGCCCGCTAAAATTTTATCGTGGTATAAACGGCGCACTTTGCGTGCATTACCTTTCATCACGGTATTGCCTAGTGATACCTGACCATCACCGGCCATCACTACCTGATTCCCTCGTCGTACAGATACAATCGTTGTCACGTTAATTCCCCGTTTAGCTGGGCGCTGCCGCGTTTTTATCGTGCAAAGGCAGCAGCGTACAAATTCAATAACAAATAAGTGGGGGGAGGCTTTCTAATTTCAAGGGCAAGACAGAATAATGTGCGCCTAGCGGTGGCTGCGATAAGGGCTTAGCACATACATTGTTTATTGAATACGCTATTTGTTGCGTGCATACTTTCGCGAATGTGGTCTATGGCTAATTTTGTGTGAAGTAGTCGAGGCGCAGGCATTAGCTAAAGAAATTTAGCAAAACCTATACGCCTCAATGTCGAAACCACCACCGTGTTCGCAACCTAGTGCTAAGTACTACAAGTTCCAGTACCAAATTTGACAGGTCGCAATATTCACTTTACGCAGGCTGTGCTTCGCTTTTTCCGCATCTCGTTTAGACTCGTAAGGGCCTAAAATAACGCGGAACCAATCGCCGTTACTGCCGGTGCTGTGTCTGATAAGCGCCTCTAAACCTTGAAAGGCAATTTTGGCTTTCATCTCTTCCGCTTGCGCACGGGTTCTAAACGACGCGCATTGCATCAAGTAGCGTTTGTCAGATTTTTCTTGTTCTCTAACTTCTACCTCAACCTCATAGCCAGGCAAGGTTTTAATGTATTCCCACTCTTCTTCAGGTAGTTCTGGCAAAGACTCTTGTGTAGGTGCAACCGGGCGAGATGCCTGTGTATCCACATCATCTTCTACGTTATCTTTAATTGACCATAAAAAAGCACCAAAGCCAATTACGAGTGCTAAAACGCCGATTAGGCGAACAATAGGAAGCTTACTATCAACCGGTGCATTTTTTTGCGCATTGCCAGCGGGTTTTCTGCCTTTTCCAGCAGGCTTCTTTTTTTGAGTAGAGCGTCCACGAGAGACATAATCGCGTTGAGCCATAGTCGGCAAAATTCCTACTTGTTATCGTTGTTCGTATTCGTAAGAAAACGTCGTATACCAAACCTAGTTAAAGGGGAAAGATTCTCACACCTTTAGTCGTGGCGAAATTTTAACGTATTGCTTCTCAACAAGCTAACTGAAATCGGTAGGATCGATATCGATTGACCACCTTACCTTAGTGGCCTGCGGTAAAGCCTGTAAAAACGGAAGCGCCAAACGCAGCGCATTATGAAGCGGGGCGCGTTTTTGATGACTACACACCAGCATGAATCGAAATCGGCCTTGGCGCTTTTCAATTAGGCATGGGAACGGGCCGCTTATCTCAATGGCGTGCGCTTGCGTAAATACCTGCTTACAGTCTTGTAAAAATCGATAAGCCAAACTGCTATCAGTAGCTTCGGCGCGTATTACGAACTGACTAATAAACGGGGGCAAGCTTGCCGCTTTTCGCTCCATTAACGCATGCCTGGCAAAGTGCCCGTAACCATTATGCACCAAATCTTGTAGCAGCGGGTGATGAGGATTATGGGTTTGCAGCCACATTTCACCGGGTTTACTTGCACGCCCCGCTCTTCCAGCAAGTTGAGTTACCAGTTGAGCAAGCTTTTCAGGGGCTCTGAAGTCTGCGCTAAACAGTGCGCCATCGCAATCGAGAACCGCCACTAATGTAACGTGAGGAAAGTGGTGGCCTTTAGACAAAATCTGGGTGCCCACAAGCAGCTGATATTCTTGGCGGTTAATTGCATCGAGCGTTTGATGTAACTTATCTTTACCGCGCACCGTATCGCTGTCTATTCGCACCTGCGTTACCCCGGGAAACAAGCTAGCAAGCCCCTGCTCTACTTGCTCTGTACCGGTACCCGCAGTAACTAGCTCGTTGTAATGGCAAGCTTCACAGTTTGTTGGCATAGCACGCATGCCGCCGCAATGGTGGCACTGCAATCGGTTTTGCGCTTTGTGTACGGTGTAAGGTCGCTCGCAACGCTTACACGTTACTGTCTCGCCGCAATGATGACAAAGTAACGCTGGCGCATAGCCTCGGCGATTTACAAACACCAACACCTGATTCCCTGCGCTAATATGCTGGCGCATTATGGTTAACAGGCCTTGTGAAATACCGTAGTGAATTGGCTGGTCGCGCGCATCTAATACGTGCTGATGGGTACTTTGCGCGCCCCCGGCTCGCTTGGTGAGTTGTAAGTGCGCATAGCGGCCGCTTAGCGCATTATTAAGGGTTTCAAGAGCAGGGGTGGCACTGCCAAGCAGTAAAGGAATATTATGCTGTTTCGCACGCATGGCCGCCAAATCGCGAGCATGATAGCGAAGCCCATCCTGCTGCTTAAACGACTCGTCGTGCTCTTCATCAACAATAAGCATACCCGGGTTATTAAGCGGGGTGAAAATAGCAGAGCGGGTACCTATAACAATGCCGAGCTCGCCCGCTTTTGCTCGCTGCCATACTTGCAGCCGGTCTTTGTCTGAAAGTTGCGAATGCAATACGCCCACGGCAATGCCAAAGCGCTTTTCGAAGCGGGATACAGTTTGCGGGGTAAGCCCAATTTCAGGCACAAGGATAAGCACCTGCTTTCCTTCGCGCAGTAAAGGCTCTATCGCTTGAAGGTATACTTCTGTTTTGCCGCTACCGGTCACCCCTTCAAGTAAACTAACCGCAAAGTTGCCGTGTTGACGGTTAAGGGCGGCGATGGCAACTGACTGCTCAGTATCGGGAACAGGTTTTTCTGCCATTGTTAACGTAGATAGCCAAGCGCCCGGCTTAAATTCAGGAGTAACCTCTTTGATAACAGCAAGCGACTTTTCTACCAAGGCTTTTACCGCTGGCGCACCAAACTGCTTACGCGCCTCTATCGCGAGCATCGCCCGTTTGGTCAAGGCGGTAAAACACGCGTTTTGCTTTGGGGCGCGAGATAGCGACGCTGACAGCGTTTTTTTACCCTCATCGGTAAGCATGAGCATATCTTGTGGAGTAGGGCCTGCCGACTCGCCTTTTCGCAATAATACAGGCAGCATGGCGTGTAACACTTCACCCGGAGCATGGTGGTAGTACTGCCACAGCCATTGCGCCATTTTTAGCAGCACCCCATCAACAATAGGTTGATGATCTAGCACCATTTCAATGGCTTTTAGCTTGTTGCTATTGTCAATTTCGCTCTCTGATTTTCGTAGTGTTTCAACAACTACGCCCACAAGTTTGCGCGGACCGAAAGGCACCATTACCCGTACGCCTGCTTCTAGTGCGCTATCGTGGGTATATGTGAAAAGTTGGCGCAGCGGCACTGGTACAGCAACTTGAATGAAGGCCATTGCGAACGTTCTACCTTATCGTAAAGTTATTAAAGTCTATTGAGCTTTCGGGCGTAACCGTTACATAAGCGCACATAAACGTATCTAGAGTAAGCTGCATGGAAAAGTCACGCTTATTTTACCCGCCATTAAACTGAAATATTTAAACATACTTTGCGCTTTAGCATAAAAGGAATGTTTCGTTGTTTAGCGAGCATACAAAAACCGCTTGATCAACCCTCTGCCATCCTTTATTATGCGCCGCTCTTTTTGCGATAGGCTGTTCTTTGAACGACTTATCATTTGAATTAAGTAACGTATGGTGTGCGACTTCGGGTTGTATAGCGATACGGCCTTATTATGTGAGGTAATCCCATGAAACAAGATATCCACCCTAAATACGAAGAAATCACAGCAACTTGCTCTTGTGGTAACGTTATGAAAATTCGTTCTACGCTTGGTAAAGACATCAACCTAGACGTATGTTCATCATGTCACCCTTTCTACACTGGTAAGCAACGTAACGTTGACACTGGTGGTCGTGTTGATCGCTTCAAGAAGCGTTTCGGTGCATTGGGCAAAAAGTAAGCCTGATATCGAGTTCGAAAAAAGCGCCTATACGGCGCTTTTTTATTGCCTGTCATTATTTGCAGGTTAAATAATATCTGTGCTTAATTGGCTATCAGCGCGTGCCCCCTCGCATCACTGTAAACGAAAAAACCTCTCTGCGCCTTAAGCCTCGCCTGCTCGGCGCGTTAATGCTCGTTGTCTAGCTTCGATAAGTGCACGTCCCAGTCGCCGCCGCTACGTTGTTTACATGCTTCTTCGCTGTCAAAATAGACCCCAACGGGTTTAGATTTAATGGCCGCTGTTGCAATATTCACCCGACTTATAAAGTCCATATCCCACCCATTGGTTTGCGCTACCTGCTTTTCATGCTCGCGACTAAAAACAGCCACGACTTTAGGTGTACGCCAGTGGCCAGTATGCGTAAGCCAGGCAAACCCGCTATTGTCTTCTTTTACGCTTTCGCATACGTCTGTGAGTACTTCAATAAGTTTTCGTTCTGTCATTACGCTCGTCCACGCCGCAGTTTCGGTATCAATGTTTGAGATATTAACAAAACGACGCCGCAGACATAATCGTTTGGTGAAAATTTAGGCTGTGATCCCTACGCCTCACAATAATAGAAATTAAAAATACAAAGACATATTGAAATAAATGATATGAATGATAATTATAGGCTTAATTTACTGGTCTAATTAGTGTGGCTCCCCTACATTGGTTAATGAGGATTCTGATCAGATATGTACACAATGAAATGCTGTGTTAAAGTTGCGATAGGCGTTCTGATAGTGGGTATTAATCTTATGAATATTGGCTTGCTATCATGCCTTGTAGCGCTTTCAGTTATTCGAATTCATATTGCGTAACTGAAAATGCAACAACAAATTAAGCTGGAACCTGTGGCTAGATTCGCTCAGTTTCAGTGTTTAAAACTTTTTGTAATTACTTGGTTAGAACGCGCTTGTGTTTATCTTCCTATAACTATAACGACATAAGATAGCGGCAAAGCGTGAGTAAAAACACCGATGAACCCTACATCTAAGGATACAATTTTACATGTCAGATTTTAGACAACGCGCACTCGATTATCACGCCTACCCCACCCCCGGAAAAATTCGCGTAGAGCTGTCTACGTCAGCAGATAGTGTTGACGACCTTGCATTAGCATACAGCCCCGGTGTTGCCGAACCAGTTAGGGAAATAGCTGAAGACCCCGATAATGCCTATAAGTACACCGCTAAAGGTAACATGGTAGCCGTGATTAGTAATGGCACCGCGATCTTAGGTTTAGGTAACCTTGGCCCCCTCGCCTCAAAGCCTGTGATGGAAGGTAAAGCCTTGCTGTTTAAACGCTTTGCCGGGCTAGATGCCATTGATATTGAAGTAAAGCATCGCACGACAGAAGAGTTCATTAATACTGTGGCGAATATCGCCGACACCTTCGGCGGTATAAACTTAGAAGATATTAAAGCCCCTGAGTGTTTTGAGATTGAACAAGAGCTTATAAAGCGCTGTAAAATTCCCGTATTTCACGACGATCAGCACGGCACTGCAATCGTCACGGCAGCGGGTATGCTAAATGCCCTTGAGATTCAGGGCAAAAATATCGAGAGTGCAAAAATAGTGTGCATGGGTGCAGGCGCAGCCGCGGTAGCTTGCATGGAACTACTCATTAAATGCGGCGCCCAGCGTGAACGCATTTATATGCTAGACAGAAAAGGGGTTATTCATACCCGTCGTGAAGAGCTGACTGAGCACAAAAAGCTCTTTGCTAACAACACCGACAAACGCACCCTTGAAGATGTTATGGAAGGCGCAGATATTTTTGTTGGCGTATCAGGGCCTGACGTTTTACCACCAGAAACGCTAGCGTTAATGGCAGAGAACCCTATTGTATTTGCTTGCTCAAACCCAGACCCAGAGATAAAGCCAGAGCTGGCCCATGAGGTGCGTAAAGACCTCATTATGGCAACCGGGCGCTCTGATTACCCAAATCAGGTTAACAACGTTCTATGCTTCCCTTTTATTTTCCGCGGCGCATTAGATGTTCGCGCCACGGCCATAAACGACGAGATGAAAGTGGCCGCCGTTGAAGCCCTTCGCACCATTACCAAAGAGCCGGTGCCAGAAGAAGTATTAGCGGCAAGTAAAAGCGACAGTCTGACCTTCGGTAAAGAGTACATTATCCCTAAGCCGATGGACCCACGCTTATGTGAACGTATCGCAACTGCGGTATCTAAAGCAGCGATAGCGTCCGGCGTGGCCCGGGTACCTGAAAACTCGGCCGAATAGGGGTAAATTAACAGTGGGGTTGCCGAAAACCAGACTAGCGAAAGGCTAACTTCAGTGATGTAGCATTAAACAAGAATTACTATGTTTAATATGCCATAAAAAACGGCGCTATTATTGTGAGATCACTTCACACTAATAGCGCCGTTTTTTGTTAGCATGGGTTAAGCTGAACTTTATTCATCTTCCGAGACGTTGTTTTCAAAGCTTGGATCTATACCCATTTCTTCCATAATGCGACGCGCTTCTGCTGGCACCCGATTAGGATTGTCTTTGCGCAAATCATCGTCGTTCGGTAAAGGTTGCCCCGTAAACGCGTGTAAAAACGCTTCGCAAAGTAACTCCGAATTGGTGGCGTGGCGCAAATTGTTTATTTGGCGGCGAGTACGCTCGTCGGTGAGTGCCTTCAGCACATTAATTGGTATAGAGACAGTGACTTTCTTTACCTGTTCGCTCTTTTTGCCATGCTCTGCGTAGGGGTGAATATACTTACCGTTCCATTCTGCCATTGTACTAACTCGGTCTACTCTTTTTTATGTTATGAACAGAAATTCTAAACAAGTTCACGAAAAGGTCAATTGAGCAGTGTAAACCTCTTGACGTCTAGACATATATTCTTTA
>OJCR01000025.1_pt1 | contig 76930 bp, 38 predicted proteins | sample 1591611 | NCBI WGS metagenome assembly OJCR01 (sample SAMN05416815, study PRJEB24817) | seawater metagenome | isolation source: Sea water | place: Canada:Atlantic | collected 2013-07
TTCAGGTTCAGGTTCAGGTTCAGGTTCAGGTTCAGGTTCAGGTTCAGGTTCAGGTTCAGGTCCGGGTAACTCGCCATCGTCATTGAGAATGGTGATGAGTGTCTCGCCGATGACCGTTCCGTTGATCTCTGAAAATGAAACGATCAAAGTTTCATCTGGTTCGGGGAGTGGATCACCTTCGATACGCAATGCTAAGGTGCTTTCTGCTGCTCCAATCCGGTAAACGCGATGCCCGTAGTAATCGCTCAGATAAAGCACGTTGCCTTCATGGTCAAATTCCATGACATTTTTACCACTCCCATAAAGAAACCCCTGCAACCCGGTGATGAACTCAGAGATGGATCCGTCGGGCGTGATCCTGATCACTTGGCCTTCGTCGCCCCTGTCAATTGCTACATAAAGGTCATGCCCGAAAACGCCTCCGCGACCAAAAATCATGCCATGTGGTGCTCCTTGGATTTCGTTAATCCATGTTTCCAATCCACGGTCCGGATGCCATCTTTGGATGCGGTTGGGTCTTTTTACTAACGGATCAGCAAATTCGCCGAGGTAAAGCCAATCCTGAAATGGGCTGCCATCAGGTGCCATTGCTATTGAGCGAAAGGCAAGACCCTCCGTGCTTGACTCATCTTGACCGTCATTAATTAAAATATCCATGCCGCCATCACGTCTAACAGAGAGCAGGTCTCCGGGGCTACCTACGGAGTTTGCCAGTATCAGGAGATCTTCTGCCCAACCGTATTGACCCAATAGGATTTCACTTGGTTCACCTGGGCCAGAGGGGAGACCTACAGCAGTGAAATCGATCACATTGTGCGAGGCGTCAAGATATTGAACAGCCCCGCCCAAGGCTCCCGGGCGTCCACCATCGCGATTGTTGGCGCTGATATACATTCCCTGTTTGAACTCTGAATATGGCGAAGCAAACACGAGACCTGCGGGGTCCGTCTCGGGAAGTAGTTTGGTGACCATTTCCAGTTCAGTGCCGTCTAAGGAAATATATGAAATCGAATCTTGCCTGGTTGAGTTTTTGTTTACAAGTTGACCGACATAAAGCCCATCGGTGAATCCTGAGATTTGATTGGCCAGTGCCAATGAAGCGGGATGGTCGACATCGACAAGCATTTCTATCCCGAATCCATGCGGTATTCTTACGTCTTGCGTCAGTGGATCGTTGGATGTGCTGGGTATGGGCAGACCGGGGGCCTTCCTGCCAGCGGCAAATAGCAGTTGATTTGAAAAAGACAGATAATCATTGTCCGGTGTTGCAGTGAGAGGGCGGGTAGAAACCTCTATCACCCTGTTTATTGGAAGCCTTTTTCCTAAGCTTACCTCGATAGACAGGGTTTGATCACCCGCTTGCCCCTCCTTGATGGACAGAGCCTCGGGTATGACAAGTTCTATTTGTCCATGCACTACGCTTGCCATTCCAATCAGGAATAAAATTGAAATAACGGACTGCACTGTCTTCCACACGAAAACCATGCGAGCATTGAAGATGTCGTTGCATTTCACCATAACTGAAATGGATTTTGAGATGTCTCCTTATTGGGTCTCAAAGCATAACACGTACCACAAAGCAGGGAAACCTGCCTGAAATATCTGACTGTCATGTTACAAGTGCTGGTCTTGTCATTGTTTTATTCTGTCAATGTAGGTGGCAAATCCCTGAAATCAGGCCATTGATTTGAGTTGTCAGTGTTCCTGACTGGTTATGGTTACATCCCATGTGTCAGCTGTCTTTTGGTAATTCCCAAAAAGCCGCCTAGTGGCAAAGCGCTGCCTTTCTTTGTCAGTCTGCAAGTTTGGGATGCTTGATGACCAGTAAATGTTGGTCGTGATCACTGGCTGATGCTTCAGATTGAGTCCCATCAGGCCAGTGAATTTCGATGCGGTCAAGGTGCTCTGGAGCGGCAAGATACATTGTTGCACTGGATTGTGAAAGGTATCCACTGCCCGCATATAATTCCTGTGCTTTGATCCCTCCTTTTACAAAGGATACAGTGACTCGAGATCCAACGCCGGTGGGGTTGTTCTTGAGTCCTTGTAACTGGAGTCGCAGGGGGTGCTTTGCAGATGTTGGATGATTGTTTTTGAAAGCGAGCATGCGCTGGTTGTTTTGAGTTGCAACGAGATCCGGCCAACCATCTTCGTCGAAGTCACAAACGGTCAGACCTTTTCCGTCCCCATCCACCAGGAATCCTGATTGAGCAAAGGGGGTCACATGAAAATGTCCTCCATTATCAAAGCTTCCTGAGAATCCTATGCCCCCGCGCCAAAGTCCTGTTCCGGGTTCTCGCGTGAAGAAGTTCTGAACACAATGAAGGTCTGTGTTGCCATCACCATTCATGTCGGTGGTTACAACGCCGAAACCGGGCGAGGCCTGTGCCAATCTGGGGAGTGCCCGCCATGTGAAATTTCCCCTGCCATCGTTGATGAGGAATCCAGATTCAAAATGATCAGCAGATAATTGCAGCGTTTGATTTAACTGGGCTGGTGAAAAAATAGATGAGAGTGTCGCGGATGCAAAGCTCCTGTAAGTCGGGAAATTTTTCCTTATGGATGGAATGAATTCAGAGAGATAGTTCAATTCTCGGAGTGGAAACAGATCATTCTGAATCGTCTTGGCTTCGAGTATTTTCGGGCGCTGTGAGTCATCAATAAAACCGTAGTAAAGCAATGCGGGTGTATCCGATGACGGCATTCCGTAGCGGGTGTTGATCCCCACATTCATGACCGTGTAATCGATATCCCCATCGCGGTCCAGATCAGCTCCTGTGATGGAATTCCACCAGCCAGTATAATTTGAAAGCCCCCTCTCGGTGCTTGTATCTGTGAGTCGTCCATTCGCGTTGGAAAAACACTTCACCGTTCCCCATTCCAGCGTGATCAGAAGGTCTGGTTGTCCATCAGCTTGAACATCTGACCATAAAGCAGATGTGACAAGACCGGCATGTCTCAAGCCGGGTGCTAATTTGGAGGTCATGTCTTTGAAAACACCATCATTGTTCTGCAGCAAGCGGCTTTCGGGTGTGACTGGATATTGGCCAGGGACAACACGCCCTCCAATAAACAAGTCCAGATCACCATCTGCATCGAAATCGGCTGCAGCTGCCGGACCGCTGGAGATGGCCTTCTGAGGAAGGATTTCCTTGGATGCCTGAGTGAATTTTCCCTTGCCATTATTCAGGTATAAACGATCAAACAGGATGGGATCTCCTGGATTGCATTCCACTCCTCCACTGGCGACAAATAAATCAAAATCACCATCGCTATCGAAGTCCAGCCACAGTGGTGTCATGTCCTCATGACGTCTGTGTGCATTGAAAAGCGCATGATTGGTTGTATCCTTTACAAAACGGCCTTTGCCTTTCTGCAGATACAATGCACCGGATTGGCCGGCGGCTGCAGCAACATATATATCTTCGTCGCCGTCACCGTCCGCATCTCCCCAGGCCATGCCTCCACCCAGTTGAGAATGTTTTCCGGGTAGCAAAGGTTGCCTTTGGAAATCGCTGAATGTCCTTTCCTGATGTGTGAAATGGAGCCCTGTCTGTTGCCCTACTTCGGTGAATTGAGGAGCTTCGATCCGGGATGCAGGCATGGAAGATGCCTGCTCCTCAATGATGTAATGCTTGTCAGCCTTCAATCCAGTGCATACCTGTTTCTTGCCTCCCGGCCAAGTGACGGTCAACTTATCGATGGTTTTAGCTTTTCCCAATCCAAAATGGAGGATCGGTTCATTACTCGACAGAAAACCCGTCATTGGATTATTTTGACGAACCTGAATCCCATTTTCTTTTGTTTCAATGCGTACGATGCAGCCAATGCCATGACTATTATTGACCTTACCTTTCAAGCGTAAAGTAACGCGGTGTCCTGTGGCGCTCGTGTTACGGTAAATGCCTACGTGTTCATCGAGATCTGCCGTTACCAGGTCCAGGTCACCGTCACCATCCAAATCTCCGTAAGCGGCACCATAACTCATTCCATGATGGTCCAGGCCCCACTCTTTGCTGACATCGTCAAAATGCAGGTCACCACGGTTTTTGAAGGCTAAATTCTGTTCGATGAAAGGTTCAGAGTCTTTCCATAGATCCCATTCTGTGCGACCGATCAGCATGCTGGGGGCGATGTGACGGTCAGCATCTGTAAACATACGTGCGGAACCGTTGGTCACAAATAAATCAACCCAGCTGTCATTATCAAAATCTGCAAGTTTGACAGCCCAGGTCCAATCCGTTTTCGCCACATTGGCCAGGAACGCGGTTTCCATGAATTTTTTTGTTCCAGTGTTCAGGTAAAGAGTGTTCCGCATGGTTTGACGAGGGTGTGCATTCTCAAGAAACCATCTGCGATCCCCCATCTCACCTTGAGTGATAATGCTTTTATAATGGGTGGTTGCAGCCATATCGGCGCTCATGAAATCGAGCAATCCATCATTATTGATATCCGCGCAATCGGCTCCCATCGAGGACCAGGTGGTATAGGGCATGACTTTGGCGATGACATCGGTGAATGAGCCATTCCCATTGTTGTGATAAAGGTGATCGGGGTCCGTGAAATCGTTGCCGACGTAAAGATCCAGCAATCCGTCCTCATTGTAATCCCACCAGGTTGCAGAGAAACCGTGTCCGCTCTCGGTGATGCCAGCCTCGGTGCTGATATCGGTAAACGTTCCGTTACCGTTATTCCTGAACAACCGATCCGGGCGCCCACATGTGTCAGCCGTGTAGCCGCTGGGGCCGGTTTGCCGGAGATGGTAGTATTTCTCAAAGGCAGGTAAGATATAGGGACGACCATTCTTGACGCCCACGGGAGGTCGTGATGGGCGCCCACCGGATTGAACGTAACGGTAAGTCAACACATACACATCCAGGTCTCCGTCATTGTCAAAATCAGCAAACGCCGGCATCAGGCTTGCGTCCACCATATCCAGTCCGTACGAGGCAGCAGATTCTACAAAGGGCTTATTGGCTCCCTGGTTGATGAATAGCTGATTGGGAGCGTCATAATTGCAAACATACAGATCAAGGTCTTCGTCATTATCGATATCGACCATGGCCACTCCGGCCCCCCATCGATCTTCTCCAGAAAGCAGGAACTCCTCGGTCGCGTCTTTGAATACCCATGGCTCCTTCTGGATATAAAGTTTGTTGGACCGGGGAGCGCTGACAAAATACAGGTCGTTTTTACCATCCCCATTCACATCTCCAATGGCGATGCCTCCGCAGACTGATCCCGCATAGTTCAGGTAGCTCATGCGATGTTGCAGATCCATGACATTGATATAGTCAACCCGTGTTTTCCCGTGCGGCAGTCGTTCGAAAAGAGTGGGGGATCGGGTGACTGTGCCAGGTTCAGTTAGATTCCTGACTGAAATGCGGTTGCCGTTCACCGCTGCTTGAGTGTGGAGTGTCGTCAATATGCATGTCAGTGCGCATGTGATGCCAACAAAACGACAGAGCTCACGCATGCACCCGAAGTCAAGTGGTGGATAAGCGCCTGAATCAAAAATGCAAGGTCTCATGTCAATGATGCAGTCCATTCTAGGAGGGGCAACAACAGCCACAAGTTTAATTTAAACAGGGAGAAAGTGCGTGCAGGTCAAAAAAAGAGCCCGTCCAGAATCTGGACGGGCTCGTGAATGATTAAGACTAGATCGCAGATTACTCAGCGATAAAGAATGCCTGTGCTTGGTCAGGTGTCACCGAATAAGGCGAAGTAGCACCTGCAACTTCGCTGAATGTGTCACCGAGGCTGGAGGCAGATTTTAATGTGCCTGTGTATTCAATGACAACATTGCCGTCTTGCAATGAGACGCCGCCGATACCGCCTGCAGGAGCAGGGATTTCAACACCTCCGCCGATCACGACCTCAATACCATTGATGGGCGCGCGAGGGGGCGAACCTGAGGTAGGAGTGCCTATCAAGGTGAAGCTGCTGCCAGTTACATCCTTGAATACAATCCAATCTCCTGCAGCGCCATAGATATAGTTTCCAGTGAAGGACGCTTCAGTTGAATGAGTGATGACGCTATCTCCGATGGAGAATTCACCGCCACGTCCGGCCACGCCACCTTTGGCATACACAACCACATCATAAGAAGCTCCGTCAGGGAGTCCGTCCACGGTCACCGTGGTTTGGGAGGTGTTGTTGGTGTCGAGGTAACCGGTCATCATATTTCGGTCATCTCCTTCGGCAGCCTCGTTATTTTCCTCGCCGCGTCCTTGACTGGACCAGGTGTTGTTGGAGGCCCATGTCACGGAAACAGAACTGCCGGCGGCAGATCCGCCGTTGTCAGCGATCAACTCATTGGCTTCACCGGATGCACCATCAACATTGTTCCAGTTGGAAGTGCCGAGTATCCCTGCTGCACCACTCACGTCTGAGCGATTTCCGTCCGGTTCATCAGCACCGAAGTTAATGGCGAACACGGAACCATCACCAACGCTGGAGACGGCCTCATTGAAGTCCCAGTATGCCAGGAGTCCTTTGTCAGCCAAGTCAGCTGGAGATCCACCGTTTACGATAGATTTCAGATCGGCTTCGCCGAGAGCAGTGTCGAAGATTGCGAAATCATCGAAGATGCTGCGATCAGGATTGCCGCGATCACCGCCAGAACCGATGTTCAATCCAATGATATCATCTGTCAACGGATCGGCATCAATGCCATCAAGGAATAGGTCTCCATCAATACGGATTTCTTTCACACCGCCTGCCTTGGAGAAGGACATCAAGTGCCAGTCATTCCAGAAGTCAGGGTTGTCATCGAATTCAGCCACAGGAGCATTGATACGTTGACCGGGAGCTGCACAGCAACCCTGCGTGTCAAAATAGATGTTATTATTACTCCAAGGAGCATGTGCTTGGAATCCACGGTTTCCGGATCCAGCAGTTGCAGTGCTTATCCAGAAGGCTGAACTGTTACCAATCTCGTGCTTCTTCACCCAGTAAACGACCGTTAATGTGTCGTTGGCGAGGGCAGGAGCCAACCAGTCTAATTCAGTCACGATGATTGAACCACCGTCTGGAGTGAAATCCATACCAAGGTCACCTGCAGAACCGGAATGACCACCACCATCAGCAGTGCTGGTTGCACCACCGGTCAACAAGCCAGGATAGTTTCCAACAGTACTGTGGATAGGTCCTCGGTACTCAAGCACGTTGAATGACCATGCTTCAGTGGTAGGCTCTCCTACAGGGTCAGGATAGGTGAGTGTGACGGTCATTTCAGCGCCTGAAGGCAACAATTCTTCGCCTAGCGTGTGAGTCAGTGTGGCAGTGACACCTTCTTTGGTGAAGACTGATTCGACTGCGTTACCATTGATCGCCAGGCTGGTATTGTCAGCAGTCCAGGCAGCAGCACCATTGTTGTGGGAGATGCTGATCGTTTCGAGTCTAGGGTCGGCGGTTGCACCGTCACCAGGAGCTCTGCCACCGAAGCTGCCTTCTGCAGCAATCAGCAGAGGAGTATCTGAGCTGAGGAATGCGCCTCCGATAGGCTGCAGGCTTCCAGCTGCGGTGTCATCCGTTGTTTTTCTCCAAGCAACTTGAGCGAAGTCGCCGCCGCCGCCCTCTTTGTAGAGAACTTGAACGAAGTATTTTCGGCCAGCGACCATGCTGATGGGTTGGAAAGTGGTTTGATCTGCACCGACTTCAAGGAATCCATTACAGCAACCTGTTTCCTCAGCCTGAAATTCTAGATTAGCTTCCTTGTCATCTGAGCTGATCCACAATTCAGAAGCATCATCACTTCGCAGGAAGAAATCGTAGTCGCCTGATTCTGCAGGAGTGATCCAGCCTTCGATTTCACCAGCGAAGTTGTTACGACCGTTTCCGGGGAGGAGATCTCTTGTGTTGAATGAAAAGAGAGGTCCGACGAAATCAGGATCGTTAGGATAACGACCATCATCGAAGACGGATGCGACATCCGTTCCGCCAATGCCATCCCAGATGGAGAGCTTCAGCACGCCATCGGTTGTCTCGAAGCATGTGAAGATGACTCCACTTGAATCAGCAGGGATGGTGTTCTTGGAAAGGTCAGCAATGTTGTTTGCTGTCACGGTGTAAGCAGCATTGACATCCTGTGTCGCGGTTGTGATGGTCACGGTTCCTTTTTTCACCGCGATGCTTTCAATGGCAACGGAAGGATCAATGGAATAGTTACCCGCGTCAGAGGCAGTCGCCTCATCCAATTTTTCTGAAAAGTCAAGAACGATCGTGTTCAATGAACAATCATTGCTGATACTCAATAAAGTTGGGTCGGTTGTGTCAACGGGATCGGTTCCTTTGGTGAATTCGGTCAAGTTGTCATCTCCGTCTTCGTCAGGATCTTCACTTGCGTCCGAAGGATCGGCAGGATCAAATCCATATCTTTCTTCCCAGCCATCAGGCATACCATCACCATCGGTATCAACGGGTGGCTCAAAGATACTTTTTCCGCCTGCAATTTCAGCTATTTCTGCGGCAGTCAACGCGCCTTTGAAGATACCCAACTGATCGATGATGGCATCAGGTTGGTTTCCTCCCCCATTATCCGAACCAATCCAGAAGCGGGTTACATCAACTGTCAGTTCGGTAGCTCCTCCATCGGCTGTTTCCAGCAGCAATGCACCGTCCACATAGACCGCTTTGTAGTCTTCGTTTTTGATGAATGCATAGTGGTGCCATTCTTCGATCCACTCATGATCTTCTCCCGGGGCACCGTTGATACGCTGCGTAGGGTTGGCGCAGCAACCCATGCTGTCAAAGTAAATATTCCCATTGGACCATGGCACGTGAGCCTGGAACCAGCGATTTTGGCTTTCTCCAATCGACCAGAAGGTACTGGAGTTCGGGTTCGAACGGTTATACTGCCAGAACACCACTGAGACCTGGTCGTTTTCAGCCGCGATGTTTAAAGGGTTATCCTCGCCTTCGGCTTCTAAGAAAAGGTAACCATCGGTATCTAAAGAGGCATCAAGCCCAGAACCGATCCGTCCCTCAGGGGAGATTTCAATTTCTCCCTCGTAGAGCGCCTCGTAATTGTTTCCTGTTTCCGATGACCTGATGCCGTCTGCGCCCAGGTCACTTTGCTCGAAGTCCCAACCTGCAATTAATTCTGCAGGCTGAGCTTGCACATTGACGGCAGTCATGGCCGCCAATAAGGCGACAGACAACCATTTTTTTATTTTAGTTTTCATATTTGATCCACTTGTTGCTGACACGATTGCGTGCCATCTGATATTTCCCAAACATTTTGAGCACCTGTGGTGCTGACTAAACACTGCAGCACAGTAGTCTCCTTTGGCCATTGGGATACACAACTTTACGCATGCTGCCAGCGTATTGTCAAGCCGGCGGGGGTGCTTTATCGATACAGTAAGGTTGATGGTTTTGTTATTGATTCAAAATAAAGATTTTACCTTTTCTGAATAACTGGAGCCGGACCTTGATGGGGGAATTTTGCCTTTCCTTCTCTTTCAAGAGCGAAAGGGCCTTTTCCGCCGTTTCAACAGCAGAAGAGAAATTTCCGTTGGAGGCAAAAGCGCTCGCCAGAACATCCAGGGCTTCGGGGGCCTGATTTTGTGTTTGTTGGCAGACAGATTTTGCCAATTGGATAGCTTTCGTGGGATTCCTCATGCTTGCGTCAGGAGAAACGGATAGTAGCCATGCAAGCGCAGCTGTTGCTCTGGTATGGGCTGTTTCCTTGCTGAGAATCGATTCATAATCCTTGATCGCTTCCTGATATTTCTGTGAAGACTGCTGAAAGACTGCTCGCGCATAGAGATGTTCAGTGTTCTGGGGCTCAAAGTAAATGGCATGGTCGAGCAATTGAATACCGAGAGGCATATTGGTTTTGGCAGCTTGCATGCCAGCTTTTCTTGATATGAAAGCCGCTTTCTCGGGGAGAGCCAACTTAACTTCACGCAATGAGTCCATGTAATCATCGAGAGACGCCAGCATACCTTTCTCCAGTAGTACTTCCCCCAATGCAAGCCTGTCGGTAGGATAATGGGCTAAATACCATTGCCCCTGGTAGGGGACGGCATGGTTTCGATCCGTTCCAGATTTGAATAGTTTCTCTGCATCTTCATTCAGTTGTTCAACAGGCGGGCTTCCTTCGTAAATCGCAATCAAGTCTCCCTGTTCATCAAGGAGCATTGAACAGGGAATGCTCCATGTCCATTGGCGGCCAAGGATGACTTCTCGAGCCGCATCCACCATCTCAAGTGTGTTTCTGGTGGCGAGTGCGGAGTTTAATTTCCAGGCATGCTTGCGAAACATTTTCTTCACTTGGATTGATCGGGCGTCCGCAGATTGTTGAACGTCATCCACGTTAATCGCGAGTATTTCCAATCCATTTTCTGATAAAGTTTGCCTGTGTTGATTCAGTTCATTGAGTTCCTTGATACAAGGGCTGCACCAGGTCGCCCAGAAAACCAGTAGTTGCCGTTTGGCGCTTACTTTTACTTGAGTCGCCTTGCCACTTGATTCCACCAAAGGAATGGATGGTAATTTAAGCGGGCTATGGGGGATAAGCCTTCGCGCCTTTGATGGTGTGTGTTCAGGGCTTTCTCTCGGTCGGACGGCAAGTTGAGAAGAGGGGCGCTTGATGGGGATTAATGTCGATTCGCCTTTCTCTAACAACCAGTGTCCTTTTAAAACTCTGCTTATTTGATCCGTGCTTCCATCAGGCCAGCGAACATGGAGCTTCCCGGCGCTCGTCGATGATCCAAGTCCAAAATGCAGGCTCTGGGAAGATTGAGAAAGGTAGCCCTCACCTGCGCGAAGGGTCCGTATTTGCTGGGCGCCATGAGAATCGGTGAGTGTGACGCGTGCGCCAATGGCCTGACTGGTGCCGTAAGGAGTTGTTAATTTGATCTGAATGGCATTTCCGTTGGAGTGGTTGTCGTTCCTTAAAAAGCGAAGACGAGGTGCGGTTCGTTGCGTCAGCCAGACATCCTGATCCCCATCACCATCCCAATCCACCAATACCATTCCTCGACCATCTGCGGGTGAATCAAATCCCAAGAGAGCAGAGACACCTGCAAACTTCCCATCTCCTGTATTCAAGAAAGCGACGTTGCGCTCGTTGCCGCTCCAATTGCGTCCTCTCTCCACCAGGTCGGCGACGGCTTCCCATGCTGCAAGGTAACCGTTCTTTTGTTTGTCAGATTTGGTTGCTTCGCTGACTTCCAGAGGTGATTGCGACGTGACCCGTCGCCAAAAGAAACTTCACAAATCTCCTGTGTCATCCGTCCCTGTCACCATGCCATTGGCCACGAGGATGTCTTCCCATCCGTCATTGTTGATATCTGCAAAGCTCGAGCACCAGGCCCAGCGCCCCAAGGTGACGTTGGCTTCTTCACTGACGTCCAGGAACGTGCTGTCACCTTGATTCAAGAATAAGCTGTTGCCTCTAGCGTGGCGTTGGAATGAGGAAGTATCTTCTCCAGATCGATATTTACGTTGGAATGCAATTCGATTGCCTGCTGAGGAAAACATATTGCCGATGTAAAGATCCATCCATCCATCACGATTGTAATCTCCCCAACTCACTGACATTCCTGCCGAAAGATCTTCCACACCAGCTTCTGCCGCGATGTCGGTGAAGTGTCCTGCTTCGTTTAGAAATAAATTATTTCTACCAAAATCATTGGCCACATAAAGGTCGGGATCACCGTCGTTGTCAAAATCCTCCCAGGATGCTGCGTAACTGAAACGTTGATTGTTCGTATCGAGTCCGACCTCTTGAGTGACGTCCTTGAAAATCCACCCTGTATTCTGAAGCATGAAGTTACTGACTCCATTGTTGGCATCATGGTAGGGAACTGGGCGTCCAAGGCCAAGCCTGTCGCCCGACCTTGCATAATAGCCGCAAGCGTAAACATCCAATCTTCCGTCACTATTGTAATCAACTGCCGAAAGCGATCGTATGACCGAATCTGAAATGTGTTCGAATCGCCGTGTGAAAACTCCTTTCCCATCATTGGAAAGAAACAAGACATATCGACCTGTCGCAAGCACCAGATCCAGATCGGTATCGTTATCCAAATCGATCAACAGACTGCTGGCACTGGGTTCAAGAAAGTTGGCCCTGGAACCATTGGAAGCATCCTCGATGGTTCCATCTGGTTTTTGAATAAGTAGTCTGTTGGGTAAGCCTCCTGTTTCACAAACATAGAGATCCGGTCGTCCATCTCCATTCACATCTCCAACCGAAAGCCCGTGAGGACCCGTCACATCTTGAGTGAAGCGCCAATCCAGTTGCTTGCGCCAATCGTCAATGCTCAGGAGCAGGGGATCATTTGATGCTTCATGCCATCCCATGATGGATGCCGTGCAATCAGTGAACCAGGGGCTGTCCTGACTGGGTGATGTGACTTCTTCAAAATCGAGAACGTCAATGTGGGACAGTTGAGGCAGGCCTCCTTTTTTTCTGGCAGGAATCCAGACGCAATCCCAGGTTGCGTGCTGTTGAAGTGTAATGTCCTCATTGTATCCATGCGACTCAACAATCACTCGAGTCGTGCTGGATGCACTTTCAACATGCACACGAATGATTTTGAAGTGCATGTCAAAATGAACCTTATCCGTTTTTATGCCATTGGCTGTGAGTGGGGATTGAAGTTGTTGAAGCGCTTTTGCGAAGTCTGTGATTCCATTGAAGTTGTTGTTGTTGTTGTTCGCGGATTTCTTGTGTCTCCAAACTCTTAGAGTTCCATCATCAAAAGAAAAAGGCTCAGGATGGGGTCGTAATGGGTCACAGGAAAAGTTGCCGGCAATCATGGCTTCCAGATGCTTTGACAGAGCTTCTGGATTTTCATGCATGGCTTTGTTCAGTTTTTTGAAATGAATACCTACAGCATCATTCACTATTTCAGTTACCCAGCCATCAGCTCGAGGATCAAGATGCCTTAATTCATTCGCCACTTCGGAGGGGATTTTCTTTTGAGAAAGTCCTGCTATTGGTATGGCCTTATTGGTGCTTACATGTTCTGCCGCTTGAAGGAGTGGGTATGTCTGGCCAATAACGATAGCAATCCCCCCAGCCAAGAGCCATACTCGGATAGAGTCCAGGATACTCCAGGCAGCAGTAAAGATTCCACGAAACTTCCGGAAAAGTGCTAAGGTGATCATAAGGAACCCTCCAACCATAAACATTCCAAGGCCCTGTTCAAGAAGGAAGGGATTACTTATTTGTCACGAAACAAGGGAGACTGAACCAGTGCATGCAAGAGGCTTTTGAGGCCGTAATTTTCTCGCATGCATTGATCAAGCATGGATTCGACCTCCTTGCGATCCGCAAAGGAAACTGGAGCTCCGGTGGCATAAGTAATCCATTGGCTCAGGATGTTTCTCGCGATTTGCCGAGGGTTTTTAAGCAAGATAGCCTTCATGTCTCGTATATCTTCAAATGGAGTGTCGTCGGCCATTTGACCTCCGCTTTCAGCAGTCTTAGCCAGCCGGAACTGGAATGCATGTCCATTTTTACCGAAACCTTTCACAGGCTCTCCCAGATCTCCGACAGCACGGTAGCGGTGACGATATCCGCCCGCGATATCATAGCTTTCCAATGCCAATCCCACAGGGTCAAAGTGCTGGTGACATGCGTTGCATGAGGTGATGTTGCGATGCTTTTCGATTTGTTCTCGAATTGTCTTTGCCCCTCGTATGTCCGGCTCGATCCCTTCCACGTTGGAAGGAGGTGGTGGGATGTTGAGGCCCAGTAAGCGTTCGCTAAACCAGGCTCCGCGCACGACCGGGGAGGTGGTAGTACCATTGGCGGTCAAGCGAAGCAGGCTCGCCTGAGTAAGTAAACCACCTCGATTCGAGCTTTTGGGTAAAGTGACCTTGGACAGATGAACCGTCTGCCTGCCATTCAATCCATAATGTGCCGCAAGGCGCTCATTGACGAATGTAAAATTGGAATCGATCAAGGAGGAGGCCGGTAGGTTTTGGAGGATGAGCTCTTTGAAAAACAACTGAGTTTCCAACAGGGAGGATTCGGTCAGTAGATCGTCCAGATAATAATCCGGGTAAAGTGTGGCATCGGGGGCGTTGGCTTTGAGGTCACGCAGGTCGAGCCAGTAATCCAGAAACGCTTCAATAAATCGCTCGAGTTTTTCGTCCTTAAGCATGCGCTCGGTTTGGTCTCTCAATATTGCATCAACAGTGAGGTTTTCTTCATTACGCAAGATGCTGTCAGGTGGACTGTTCCAAAGAAACAATGACAGTCGCATAGCCAGAGTCGTAGAATCCAGAGGGCCTGGGTGAGCTTCCAAGTAGAGGAATTCCGTGGAACATAATGCCGATGCGTAGGCTGCCAGTATGGATTGGGTGAAATCTTCTCCCAGCGAGCGCGCCTTCCGATAAACTTTTAGAAAGGGTTCATGCCTTGTTTCAGAGAGTGATGGCTTGCGAAATATCCTTTGAATAAACGCCTGGATGAGTCGCCTTGCATCCTCGTCTTCATTTTCACTGAGGACAATGATCCGATTGTCCTCAGTGACCTCAAATGGAAGCTGGTGAAACAAGACCTTGTAACAGGGAGGTGGCCAGCCATCGTGCAAAGGTCCCTCTACTTCCAGCCAATTAAGGGCAAATCCAGGAACGCCTGCCCGGGTTGCAAGAGGGTTTCCTTTCCAGCCGGGACGAGTGCGCACCAGTCTTGCTGCATCGGGTCTGAGCTTCTCTCCTGCCTTGAGCATTACCTCTCGCTCAATGATCCTTGGATCAGGTGTTGCATCATATGTCGTGAGCCAGCGGCTGTCTCCGCTGTCTGCAAGTGCGTATAATGTGATGGGTTCAGATCGCGCCCCCGGAAAGGCGTAATTACGATTGGGTTTCCACCAGGCTCTGCTTCCTCCGGAAAGGCCATGATCATCGCCACCGCTGGCTCCATTGGGACCTGCCAGAAAAGTGTAGGATTTCAGGCGCAACCGATACATGCCATCTACGGGGATTTGCATTCTGGTGAAATCATATTTGGTCGTGGCAGAATACGTCCCTGAAACAAAACCCATTGCCTCCTTTTCGCGGATCGCCGGCTGCTCAGGACCAACCGTGACAGGAGCGACTCCGCGAATAACATCTGGTTGGGGGGTGTATTCTATCAAAGGAATGGCAGATCGAGTGGCTGCTCGTTGTCCAAATTTGTAGCGCAGGAAGCTCTGCATGCTGCGTTCCTCACGCGCATAATACTTACTTTTCCTTTCAGGATGGGCGGCCGTTTGCAGTGCGGTGTGCAGTGCCGTCATGGCAGTCTCCAGATACTTGGCCATTTGAACGTGCGAAACATCCAGTCGTTCTCCACTTTTGTTGAACAAATGCGAAAGGCCATCCTCTGGCAACAAATCGGCGACTTGCAGCCAGGGGGCATTCAGACCTTCTCTCAGGCAATTTTCATATTCAAATCGATTGAGGCGCCGCAAGGACGCGCGCCCTTCTTTCCGGATACGCTCTTGGTCTTCCAGTAGCAGTGAATGTGATATTGTATGAATGAAGGCTTCGGTTTGGTTTGCGAGCGGACGCTTGCGTTTGCTGGGAGGCATCTCGCCCTTGCGGACGCGGTCGTGGATCAGAACCCAGCGATCAAAAACTTCGGGCTTGTGAACATTTCGTTCAAGTTCCTCCAGGTTCAACCCGCCTTTCGCCAGATCGGAGTCATGACACTCGTAGCAATGGTGTTCGAGGAAGGGTTCTATTCCATTCGATGGCAGAATCGTATCTGAGCATACGTTGCCTGACGAGTAAGAGAGAAGTATGAGCACAAGTAAGGTGCTCTTTTCAACGCACATCATTGCCATTCGCCTGAAGAACGAGGAAGGCCTCATTACTGTCCTGGATGTTCTTTTAATCCGGTCGCGTGGCTCGATCCTGCATCCAGGCAACGTCCCTGTTGTTGGGAGATGGCACGTTCAACGCAAGGGCACCACCTCGTTTCAACATAGGTATGGTTCGAGAATCCTGCCATTTCTTGATCTCGGAATGTCCGTCTGCAAAGGAAAAACCACCGGCAGCATTGTGGTAGGAGGCCGGATAATCAATCATCTTGTGAAGGTTTGGCTTATCAGGCCAGCCTTCCATGGCAACGACAAAGGTACCGTCATTGATGCTGTCCTCACGTTCATCCAGAAAAACAAACGTATTGGAGGGGCCTGGATCGGTGATGGCATCAAGTTTGAAAAACTTGCGCCAACCTTTTCCGTTTTCACCTCGAGCGGTTCCCCATCCGGGGCCGTTTAACCACATGTTCATTGCCATGCTGCGGACTCTCGGCAGGACCTGACCGCGCACCTTGCAGGCACTTTTGTCGGCTGGACATTTGAAGACTTGCTCTGCATTAAGATAAGGCCACAGGGGACTTTCCTTGATACTCCCGGGAGCATTCGGGTCATGGTCCGCATCACCATTGCATGGCATGCGCAACACACCACCCCCGGTCCACTCGGGGCCTTTCAGGTATGCTTGCCCGGAAGAGGCAGGAAGGTTTCCCTCATTGTCTTCAGCATAAAGGATCCAGCCCAGGGTCAACTGTTTGTGATTGTTCATGCAGAAAATGGCGTGAGCTTTCTGCTTCGCCTTGCCCAAGGCAGGCAGCAGCATGCCCGCTAATATAGCGATAATGGCAATGACTACAAGGAGTTCAATAAGTGTGAATGCCCTGCTGCGAAGGCTTGAAGCGCATCTTTTATTCATGTTCATGGCTTTGATTTCTAGGCTTAAGAATCATAAACTAACTGAGATTGAACGAATGAACAAGCCAAGCGATGTATTGAGACCTGAATTGCGACGTCTTTCTCGAGCTCCTTGGTTTTCTGGGGATGAGGTTGATTCATTTTGCTGTAATCAGGAAGCATGGACACTCCTCTGGAGTGGGTGGAAGAAGCACCCACTGCTGGCCATTGGAAACAGTAGATGGATCGGATCACCGTATCGTTCTTCCGGCTTGTTTTGCTCTTTGCTGATTCCTTCAGCAAAGTTTCGTTTGCCTGTCTCAACGCATCTTAAACAATGGACGTCATGCTCATTCGAAGGTATGAATGATCCTTCGCATGAGATTCCAAAAAAAGTGGATATATTGGCTGGCTTTGTTGCTTTTCACCAGTTTTGTACACATTGAGGGAAGCGTGGTAGAACAACTGGATCAATATCCCGGCTTGAGCCCTCGACAAAAAGGGGTGATTTTGATCAATGAATTCGGCTGTGTTTCCTGCCACACATCCTCTCAAAATCATTTCAAGCCTCGCCGGGGCCCCGATCTTTCAGGGCTTGGGAATCGAGTGAAGCCAGAGTGGCTCAAAGGCTTTCTCAAAACTCCTCATTACGTTTCAGCTGGCGCCACGCATTTGGATTTCCCTGCCGAAGTTCATGACTCCGAAGACATGTCCCGGTCTCAAATTGAAAATGCGCTGAACCATTATCTGTTTTCTCAGGCTTCCTCTGAGCCCGATCAGAATAATGACTTTGAAGGGTCAATTCAAAAAGGAGATGCATTGTATCATTCAATCGGCTGTATCGTTTGTCATGATGCTTCCTCAACAGAGAAGGGTGGCTCATGGATGCAGTCGGTAGGGGGTAAATACTATCCCGACACACTGCGGGACTTTTTACTAGACCCATTAAAAACTCACCCAGACGCACGCATGCCGGACATGCATCTTACGTATGATGAAGCATCGGATTTAGCGGCCTTTTTCATGAACAGAGTGGATGCAGCCATGACTCAAGTTTTTGTGCCTCAGGCAGAGGAAAGAGAAAAAGGGCAGCGTTTGTTTGGAAAGTTGAATTGTAACGCATGTCATGAACTAGAAACTCAGGATGAGGCAGTCACCATGCCCAGTTTGGAGGCGCTCAGACTGGACCATGGATGCCTTTCGGCTCGGGAAGGGCAATGGCCTCAATTCGCATTGAGCAAAGAGCAGAAAACGTGGATGCATTTGGCGCTGCAATCTGAAAATCAATGGACACCCTCCGAACGCATTCAAATGCAGTTGACTCAGTTCAATTGTGTTGCATGCCACGCGCGTGATGGCATCGGTGGAGTGTCTCCTGAGGACGACCCATACTTTACCTCGCATGATCCCAATTTGGGAGAGCAAGGACGCCTGCCGCCACGCCTGGATGGAGTAGGGGCCAAGTTGAATCCTGTCTGGTTGCGCAAGATCCTTGTTCAGGGGGCCAAATCCAGGCCTTACATGAAGACTCGAATGCCCCGTTTTGGGGTAGAGGTTCTGGATGAATTGATGGAGTTGTTTGCAACGGTGGATTCAAGTTTGCCTTTGCCAGATATTGAAATGCCTCGCTTAAACGACACTCGAAGGGCTGGTCGGGACCTTGCAGGAACCAAGGGGATGTCTTGTGTCACGTGTCATTCATTCAAAGGCATCCAAAGTGGAGCCATGGCGGCGATTGACATGTCCATCATGGGGCAACGGTTGACTCATGAATGGTTTCATCACTATCTGGCAGAGCCACAGCGATTCAGTCCTGGAACCTTGATGCCTGATTTCTGGCCGGAAGGGCATTCAAGTAAATCGGAAATTCTGGACGGAAACGCTCAGAAGCAAATGGAAGCTTTGTGGGTATATTTATCAGATGGCTACAGTCTGGGAGCTCCTTCAGGTCTATATCGCGAGCCAATGCGCCTCATCGCCAATGAGCAGGAAGCCGTGATGTTGCGGCGTGCTTACCCTGGTGTGGGTAAGCGGGGCATTGGGGTCGGATTGCCCCATGGTCATAACTACATTTTCAACGCAGACAAACTTGGCCTCGCAATGCTTTGGAAAGGAGACTTTGCCGACCCTGCTGGGGTGTGGTCGAGCCAGGGGCATGGAAGAGTTCGACCGCTGGCTCGTCAACAAATCAGTTTTCCAGTCCAAGCTCAATGGCAGGGACTGGATTCAAAATCAGCACCCTGGCCTGAGATGGAACAGCGTCAGGTGGAGCAGAAGTTTCAAGGATATCGATTGGATGCTCAGCGAGTACCCACGTTTTTCTACGCAATTGATGAGACATTCGTAGAAGATACGCTCAAGGAGGTTGAATCAAAGGGGCAATGGACGCTTGAAAGAACACTACGTCTCAAAACAAATGGTAGCTCGGAGAATCTTATTTTTCGTGTTGCTGTTGCGGCAACAATCCAAGCTCATGGAGCGTCCCACTTTCAAGTAAGCGATGCCTTCAGTATCGCATTGACCGGAGATGCGGAGGGCTATGTTGTGAATGCCGCCGAAGGTGATGAGCTGCGCATCAAGATGAGTGGCAATTCACACTTGAAATCGATAACACTCCATTACCAATTTTGATCATGCAAGTTATCCATAAATTGTCCCTGATTATTTTTCTCCTTTTGCAAAATGGGGCGAGCGTACACGCAGAAAAACTTGCGAGTTTTTGGGGTACTTCAGAACGGGAAGAAGCCTTTTATCGTCTGGTAGACATCCCTGTGCCTGACGGGATGGTAATTGAGACGGGGAGTTTTGATTTGTTACCGGACGGTCGACTTGCCATCGGAACGCGCAGGGGCGACATCTACCTGGTCGAAGGTGCATTTGAAGACCCTCCACAGCCCGAATATCATCTTTATGCCAGCGGACTCGATGAAGTCACGGGGCTCTCCTGGCGGGATGGATCCTTCTTCGTCACTCAACAGACCGAGGTAACGCGCATCACCGACACGGATGGAGATGAACGTGCGGATACCTTCCTGACCTTGAGTGATGCCTGGGGTTTTGCCAATTATCATGAGTTCAGTTTCGGGTCGAACGCTGATCCGGTTGGTAATATCTGGGTCGCGCTTTGCTTGTCGAAATCCTATGAATCACTGGCGCCTTTCCGTGGCTGGGCATTGAAGGTGACTCCCGGTGGCCAAACCATTCCTGTTGCCAGTGGAATTCGAAGCCCCTGCGGTGTCGGTCCCAATGCGCAGGGCGTGATGTTTTATGCGGAGAGTCAAGGGCCATGGAACGGGTCCTGTTCCTTGAAACACCTCAAGCAAGGTGGATTCATGGGGCATCCAGTGAGTTTCAATTGGTATGAACTTGCCCCAGAAATGGGATCAGCGCCCACAGTCCCGAATACCCGGTCCAGAATGGAAATTGAGCGCCAGCGAGTCAAAGAACTGGTGCCTTATGCGGTGGTCTTTCCCTATCGACGTATGGGACAACAGCTTTCCGGATTTTCGGTGGATTCAACCCAAGGCGCGTTTGGTCCGTTTAAAGATCAGATTTTTATTGGTGATTACACGCTCAGCGTTTTGATGAGGGCTACCACGGAAGAGGTCAATGGTGTTTGGCAAGGGGCTTGTTATCCCTTCCGTGAGGGATTTGCGACCGGATTGTTGGCCAATCAATTCACACCCAGAGGGCGATTGATTGTCGGCGGAACCAATCGTGGCTGGCCGGTGCGTGGCCCCAGTGCCTTTGCTCTTCAACGCGTGGAATGGTCAGGAAAAATGCCATTTGAAATCAAGGAAATCAATGCCCGTCCAGGAGGGTTTCAGTTGACATTTACTCAGTCGGTAAATCCTGCCATTGCGCTCCAACCGGACACATTCCAGCTGGAAACATTCACACATATTTATCATCAGGGCTATGGGAGTCCTGAAGTGGATCAAACCAAACCCCTGGTTGAAAAAGTCGAGTTATCAGGGGAACGGACTCAAGCGCGCATCTGGGTCAAGGGACTGGTTCAGGGGCATGTTCACTCGTTCGATCTTTCTGCCTTGCGCTCTGATCAGGATGAGTCGCTGGTGCATCCCAATGCGTATTACACGTTGAATGAAATCCCTGAACGCCTGGATTGATTCTAGGAATAATTCTCTTCCTTAAAATGCTCTAGCACATGGCCTTCGTTCTGGTCAATTCGCTCGGGGCGCCCTTTGTAGCGATAAATAAGCTGGGTATGATCTACCCCCAGAAGGTGCAGGATGCTGGCATGAAAGTCGTGGATATGTGTGACATCGCTCACGGCGTGCAGTCCGAGTTCGTCGGTCTCTCCAATGGTCCTGCCACCCTGTACTCCGCCCCCGGCAAGCCACATGGTAAACCCGGTGGGATTGTGGTCTCGACCATCCCCTTTTTCAGACATCGGGGTACGGCCGAACTCTCCCCCCCATATGACAAGGGTCTCGTCCAGTAAGCCGCGTTGCTTCAAGTCCGTCAACAAGGCCGTTACCGGTTGGTCCATTTCCTGACAAAGTCGTGTGTGGTTGGGCTCGATTTGATCGTGACTGTCCCACTTGGAACCGGCACCATGGTAAAGCTGAACAAACCTGACGCCGCGCTCAACCAGTCGGCGAGCCATGAGGCAATTGCTTCCGAAGGTTTTAGTTTCCTTTTGATTCAAGCCGTAGAGTTCACGGGTTGCCTCCTCCTCCTCTGATAGATCGACAGCCTCGGGGGCTTCTGCCTGCATGCGGAAAGCGAGTTCGTAGTTTCGAATACGGGCATCCAGATCTGTGTTTGAGGTCCGGCCTTTCTGATGCAAGCGGTTGAGCTGATTGAGGAAACTCAGTTTGCGAGATTGTCTTTCATCGCTCACCCCTTCGGGGTTTTTAAGGTTAAGAATGGGCTCGTCTCCAGGTTCAAACAGTGTGCCCTGATAAACTGAAGGCATGAATCCCGACCCCCAGCTTCGAACGCCATTCACCACCATGTTTTTGTTGTCCTTGATAACGACAAATCCTGGGAGGTTGTGGTTACTTGTGCCAAGTCCGTAAGATACCCAGGCTCCCAGTGAAGGTCGCCCGCCAAAAACGGAACCTGTGTTCATCTGGCAGACCCCGCCGGCGTGATTGATACCGTCAGAGACGCAGGATCGCACTACGCATAGTTCATCCGCTTTGGTGGATAGATGCGGTAACCAATCCGACATCCAAAGTCCCGATTGACCATGCTGTTTCCAGGTGCGTTTGCATGCAAGGAGAGGTGAACGGGCCTCTCCCATGGCCGTGATGGGCTTGGGGAAACTATCGGGCAGCGTCTGTCCCGCGATCTTGTTCAGGAGAGGTTTGGGATCGAAAAGATCAATGTGACTTGGGCCACCCTCCATGAACAGGAAAATGACGTTCTTCGCCTTACCTGCAGCATGAGGGATTTTAGCTTTCAGCGGATCGCCGACCCCAAAGGGGGCATTCAGGTCAGCCATTAAAGATGGGTCACGCGATAATGCGGCCAATGCCACAGCTCCAAATCCCGATCCTGCCCGGTTCAGAAAATCACGCCTGGTTTGTATGTTTTCAAAGTGGGGGTGCTTCATGCTTAGTGGAGATACAGGAATTCGTTTGAGTTAAGCAGTATTTGACATAGATCTGGGAGTACCTCTGCTGGTTCCAGATTCTCTGGCGAGTTTTCAAGGAAAGCGGTAGCCAATTTCATTTCGGCCGAGTCAGGCGCTCGCCCGTAGCATTTTTCGTAGGCATGGTTGATCCATGCTTCCATGTTCCGGCCATGCGATTGCTGAAGTTGACGGGCGAAGGCTTCTGCACGTTTCATTATCCAGTCTCCATTGACCATCAGAAGGGCCTGACCAGGGGTTGTTGTCGCATCACGAACCGGAGTGCTGTTGAATCCAGTGGGAGAATCAAATCCTTTCAGTACTTCATCCGGGGAATTGCGCACCTTACGCACATAAATACTTCTGCGAGGCTGGTCGCCTTTGACTGATTTGCCGCCGCTTGTGATGTCCAGTTCACCACTCACGTATAACATGGTATCTCGTATCTGTGCGGCATCCAGTCGCTTGGGCGGGTAACGCCACAGGAGGCGATTCATTGGGTCCAGATGAGATTCATTGGGTCCAGGTTCCCGCCTTGTCGTTTGTCGATAAGTTGCTGATTGCAGGATGATTCGGTGCATGTGTTTTAGACTCCAGCCTGAATCCATGAATTCGGCTGCCAGCCAATCGAGTAATTCAGGGTGACTTGGGGCTTGTCCCAGATGGCCGAAATCGTTGGGTGAAGAAACCAGGCCCTCCTTGAAATGCTTTTGCCAGATTCGGTTCACCATGACCCTCGGAGTCAATGGGTGGGTTTCATCGGTGAGCCATTCGGCAAGTTTGGTTCTGCGACCTGTCGTGGATGCATCCTCCGGCGACGGTATCTTCAGTGGGGCCGATTCCAGAACACTCAGGAAACCAGGGGGGATTTCTTGTTCGCCAGACCGGTTCTTGAGCATGACCCTGGGGGCCTTCCTGCCCACATCCGATACCACAAAAGCAGGGGTAGGTTTTTCCGGTTTGAGGGTGGCATATGCGTTGAGTGCCTTGCGAAGTGCTTTTAATTTTTCTGCGACTTCTCCCTTGATGGAGGTTGATTCATTGAAGCGTTCGCGCTCGTATTCCAATTGTATGTTTGCCAGGTCCATCAGCTGCTGTTCATAGGGGCTGCGATGCATGGCTTTTTTTGCGAAAATGGCCTGAATCTCTTCAGGAAATTTGATTAATGCCTCCTGCTGAATGGACTGTATTCTGGGCTCCACAATGGCATCGATTTGCTTTCGAAGATCCTCGGTGGCTTCTTTCCAGACCTCCAATTGCTGTGTGTATCTTTTCTGTTGGGCGGGTGTGGCGAGAGGTATGTCAAATTTCCAGCTCACGGGGGCCAGCATGGCTTTGATTTTGTAATAATCCTCCTGCGGGATGGGATCAAATTTATGGTCGTGACACTTGGCACAACCTATGCCGACGCCCATGAATGTTTCACCGGTCAGGGAGGTCAATTCATCCACGATCAGTTCCCAATGCATTTGAACGTTCCGCTGGTTGTATTCGTAGATGCCGTTTCGCAAATAAGCGGTTCCAATAAAAATATCTGGATCATGCGGCGCCATTTCATCTCCCGCCAGCTGCTCCTTGACAAAGGTATCATATGGTTTGTCTTTGTTGATGGAATCGATGACATAATCACGGTAGGGCCAGGCATGAGGCCGGAAGGCATCCTGACGGTAACCATCCGACTCAGCCCAACGGGTGACATCCAGCCAATGCTGCCCCCATCGTTCACCGTAATGCGGACTGTTCAGGAGTTCTTCGATGAGGTTCTGCCAGGCCTCTGGATTCGAATCATGACTGAATCGTTGAACAGCTCCGGGGGATGGAGGAAGGCCGATGAGATCATAATAAACCCTTCGAATAAGCTCGCTGCGCTCGGCTTGGGGGCTTGGCTGCAGAGCTTCTGAGCGGAGCTTTCGGCTCACAAATTGATCGATTGGGTTGATGCTCCACGTGTCGTTCGTGAGTGAAGGTATTGCCGGTCGCTGCACCGGTTGAACCGCCCACCAATGTGTTTGAATGCCTTCACCATGAATGAGGAGGATCTGCAATGCCATCTGCAGCATGAAGGCGAACACCACGAGGGACCGCGAAAAGCATCGTTGGCTCCTGGCCCATAACCCTTCCTTTGACGTTGTGTGCGAGTGCTTCATTTTCTGATCCATTGGACGGCATCGATAATCACGTGCCCGTCTGTGCCTTCATTGTCAATCACTACCATCCCCGATTCGTTGAATTCATACGAACCTAGAGAGCTTGCAAATCCATCGATAGCGGGTGTTTCTTGCTGGTTGACCTTGATGCGGGCAATGCCGAATCGGTGGTGGATTTCAACTGGGACATTGGTCGCTCTGTTCGGGTTCGCCGTATAGGTCATTCGGACTTCATGGACGCCCGGTGGTAATGCCGTTTTGAACTGCGCCCAACAACGTCCATTGCCACTATTGCCATCGTGTTGATAACCACGTTTGTGAAAAGGGTGAATGGCCCGGCTGGATTTCCATCCACTGCTGTGATGTGCTTGCAGATCATCCACGACGATTCCTTTCAAGGTGCTGGGCGAGGACTGGATTTGTGATGCCATCTCCAGCACTTGTCCGTCTTCAAGGAGTCGCGAGCGTAGCTGCTTGTAAGGGAGGTCCTGGACGGCGAGCTCATCCGAGTCGAGACACATCATGGCCGCGGTAGCCGCAGACTGTCCAAGGATCATGAAAACGGGTTCCATTCGAATGGAACCGAACGCGATGTGTGAGCTTGAAACACACACAGGCACCAGGAGATTTTCACATTGTTCCTTTTTTGGGGTGAGCGATCCGTAGGAGATTTCGTAAGGGCCTCGCGTTGAGACTCCGATGTCACCTTCATTTTGAACAAAGCCTTCAGGCGTGATGTAGCGTTGAACATTATGGCTGTCCATCGCATAGGAACCCATGCCGACAGATTGCGGGGTGGGGCGGCGTTTCAGGAGTTCGTTTTCGGTCATCACATGGGAACCGATCATGCGCCTTGATTCGCGCACATAAATCTGATGAGGCCAGCCTCCATTATCGGTGAACTCATCTTTGGAAAGGCCGAAAGATGCCATTTTGTTGCGCACCTCCTCAGGCACCCGTGGGTCATTTGCGATGCAATACATCAAACCCTTCTGGTAGTTTGCATGCTGTTGAATGATTGCCTTGCGCTCTTCGTAACTGCCCTCCGGATAAGCATAGTTGAAACCAATATGATCCGTGCTGAAAGGGCCATGGTTGTTGGTGTCGGTTTTACGGTTTGGAATGGGGTCGAACTTGCGAAAGGTCTCGCGCCATCCCGCATCGAAGATGCGCAGTAATAATTCATATTGATCTGAATTGTATCCCTCTGGTTTTTCAAAAGGGATGCGGTTCTCTGGATGATTGGTGAGGCACATACGGAAGCAGTAGGCCTGAATGCGCTTGTCCCCCGCACCATAAAAACCTGGTGCCGCGGTAGAAATGCCTGCTACGACTCCGCTGTCCGGATCGCCCGGAATGCGGTATGGACTGATGGGCTTGGATACCGCACCGAAGTGGTGTCGGTGATGCAGGACTCCTGTTTGAATACCATTCCACTGTTCCCCGTAGTAATCCTTGCTTTCACGACCCACGTGATAATCCACGCCCGCGGTTGCCATCAGATCTCCCTCGTACGTGGCGTCGATGAACATACGACCAGTAAACGTTTTTCCTGAAAGCATTCGAATGGAGTGTATGCGTGCTCCCTTTTTGGTAATCCCTGTTCCAGGATTGCGATCCAGCCATTCGTCACGGTGAACCGGGATATTCAATTCCTTTACCCATGCGTCAAAAACTGATTCGGCAACGTGGGGCTCGAAAATCCACATGGTCCTTTGTTCACCATCGATGGCCTTGGTGCCCTGGCCCTTATTGCCATACTCGGTTTTTCGCTGCCAGCGCCACGCATCACTCCTTTGATAATGGCACCAGACACGATGATAAAATGCACGGCTGACTCCGCCGATGACCGCTTTGTTTCCTGTGTCAGTCCAGCCGAGGCCTCCACTGCTCAAGCCGCCAAGATGTGTGTCAGGCGAGACGATCACGACTGATTTCCCCATGTGCCTGGCCTGGACAGCTGCTGCGACCGCACCACTCGTTCCGCCATAAATAACCAAATCGTAAACAGGCTTCTTGGCCCACAGGGACGCTGATAGCACGATCGTCGGCAGAAAGATGGCTGAAAATTTCATAAGGGATACACCCACAACCATAATGGTTCATGGCAGAGTTTCCAGATCAAAAAGTAGGTGGATTAAGCCATTGGCATTCCTCAATGGGTTGGTTAAAATCTGCTCATGCAACCAACACATATCAACACCATGAACAGGTCGTTGGGCTCGTTAGTGGCCCTGTGCGCTCTGTTGCTCTCCTGCATTGCCGCCCATGCCGCGGATAAGCCCAATATCGTCTTCATCATATCGGATGATCAGGCCTGGACAGATTATGGGTTTATGGGGCATCGGGTGATTCAAACCCCTCATCTGGACAAGCTTTCCAAACAGAGTGTGCTCTTCAGGCGTGGTTATGTTCCGACCGCCCTGTGTCGCCCCTCCCTGATGACCCTGGCGACCGGTCATTACGCACATCGTCATGGGGTCACAGGGAACGATCCTTCGCCCAAGTATGCAAAGCGTGATTCAGCTTTGTATCAAGAGCGGAAGGCGACCTTGATTTCCTACATTGATCAATTTGAAACCTTGCCTGAGCTCCTTGCGGAACAAGGCTATCTATCGCATCAAAGTGGAAAATGGTGGGAGGGGAACCACAAACATGGAGGGTTTACTCATGGGATGACCCGAGGATTTCCACAACCTGGCGGCAGGCATGGCGATGATGGACTCAAAATCGGAAGAGAGGGATTGAGACCGATCCAGGAGTTTGTCGAAACCGCGGTTGCTCAGGACGAACCTTTCTTCCTCTGGTACGCCCCTTTCTTACCCCACACGCCGCATAATCCACCTCAAAGACTGTTCGACAAATACAAGAGCAAGATCGATTCCCCTCATATTGCCCGTTACTACGCCATGTGCGAGTGGTTTGATGAAACCTGCGGCGAGCTCCTTGGAATGATCGATAAAGCGGGAGTCAGAGACAACACAATGGTCGTTTATGTGACAGATAACGGGTGGATTCAGGACCCTGACAAAGGAAAGTATGCTCCTCGATCCAAGCAGACGCCCTATGAAGGAGGCATTCGCACGCCGATCATGTTTCAAATGCCTGGCAAGCTTGAAGCTTCTGATCGTCCCGAGCTTGTAAGCAGTATTGATATTTTTCCGACCATTTTGGCCGCTGCAGGTGCCAGAATTCCGGAGGGACTGCCCGGCATAAATCTGCTTTCATCCATGCAGGAAGGAAGCAAAATCGAACGCAGTCACATTCTTGGGGAAGGGTTTTCTCATGATATCGCCGATATCAAGAACCCTCAAGCGTCATTGCTTTATCGTTGGGCGATTGAGGGCAGGTGGAAACTGCTCTTAACCTATGATGGTGAAGTCAACAGATATCAGACGACACACCCAAGGACCGAAAAGCGTCCGCAGCTCTTTGATTTGCTGAACGATCCGTTCGAAAAGAATAACCTTGCCGCTCAGAATCCGAATGTCGTTCGACAGCTGGGAGGGTATATCCAATCCTGGTATCCATCAGATCAAAGACAGGCAATTTTGAGCTATTGAGAGTGCGCGAAAGGGTTTTTGGCTGAGTAATGTACTGTTACGGGACAAAAATCGCTCTGCTGGGCGGGTCAAACATATGAAATTCATTTCCTTTCGACCAATTTCGAGCTAGTGTGAAATTATTCTCTTACACAAGAGTGCTCACTTAAATTTATCTAGTATCAAAAGCAATTGAACATGGAAGCAGCAGCCAAGGAGTCTGGAACTCTTGATTTAAATCAGCCGGATTTGAAAGGGCATTTTGGTCCTTATGGCGGACGTTACGTGCCGGAAACCTTGATGCATCCCCTCAAGGAACTTGAGGAAGAGTATTTCAGGGCTCAGAAGGATCCGGAATTTCAGAAAGAGCTGAGCTATTACCTCAAAGAGTTCGTTGGACGCCCTACACCTCTTTATTTTGCAGAACGACTGACCAAAGAACTTGGTGGGGCAAAGATTTATCTCAAGCGCGAGGACCTGCTCCATACCGGAGCCCACAAGATCAATAACTCCATGGGCCAGATTCTGTTGGCCAAACGCATGGGGAAAACACGCATTATTGCCGAAACAGGCGCAGGTCAGCACGGCGTGGCTACGGCAACGGTTGCTGCCATGTTTGGAATGAAGTGTGTGATCTACATGGGGGAAGTGGATTGCGAACGCCAATCTCTCAATGCCTATCGCATGCGCATGCTTGGTGCGGAGGTTTGCCCCGTGAAGGCCGGTCAGAGGACCTTGAAAGAAGCGGTGAATGAAGCCATGCGCGATTGGGTTACTAACGTCCGGGACACGCATTACATTCTTGGAACGGCTTATGGCGCTCATCCTTATCCACTCATGGTGAGGAACTTTCAGCGTATCATCGGTGATGAGGCGCGTGAACAGGTTCTGGCACAGGAATCCCGTTTGCCCGACCTTCTGGTTGCCTGTGTCGGTGGAGGCAGCAACTCCATTGGACTCTTTTATCCATTTCTCCAGGACAAGGGTGTGCAGATGCTGGGAATCGAGGCTGGGGGCGAGGGGATCGAACCTGAGAAGCATGCAGCCCGCTTTCAGGGAGGCTCTCTCGGGGTGCTGCAGGGTACCCGATCCTATATTCTGCAGGATGAGGAAGGGCAGATTCAATTGACGCAGAGTGTGTCAGCTGGACTGGATTACGCAGCCGTCGGCCCCGAACACGCTTGGCTTAAAGATCATGGTCGAGTGGATTATGGATTTGCTACCGATGACAAAGCACTGGAAGCGTTCATGAAGCTGGCACGATTGGAGGGGATCATTCCCGCGTTGGAATCCAGCCATGCTGTTGCAGCGGTGATTGAAAAAGCTCCGAGCATGTCGAAAGACAAAATCATTATCATCAACCTCTCCGGGCGAGGAGATAAAGACGTTCAGCAAGTGGCCGACCGCTTGAAGATGAATCTCTAGAATGTTGTTTGATTCCAGCTTTTGACCCTGTAGTTTATCGCCTCATATGACAGAATTTTCGCAGTGGCAGGGCCAGCATATGATGCAATGCTGGTCCTCTCAGGCCGGCTATGATCCGATTCCAATATCCAGAACAGAAGGCTGCTGGATCCATACCACCGATGGAAAAAAGATTTTCGATCTCAGAAGCGCCCATGAATGCATCAATTTAGGATTCAACCATCCGAAAGTCATTGCTGCCCTCAAATCTCAAATGGATCAGGTGATTTATGTCACCGATGATTTTGCGGCAGAGCCCACAGGTAAATTAGCTCGCCGACTGGCAGAACTCACGCCAGGATCTCCCAATAAACGTGTTTATTTTGCCCAGAGCGGAGCCGCTGCGGTCGAGGCTGCCATCAAGGGAGCAAGATTGTATCAATACAATCAGATGTTTCAGGAAGGAGGGCTTCAAAAAGCCGATGCTCCCGGTCAATACCCGTATCCCTATAAAATTATATCAAGGTATAAATCCTGGCACGGTTCTACGTCGGGGGCCTCATCTGTCAGTGGCGATCCCAGACGCTGGTTTCAGGAGCCATTGACGGTTCCAGGTGTCGTTTTTGCCCCTGAAGCCAACGCTTTTCGTCCACCCTTTGGGACACCTGAAAATTTTGTGGAGGAGAACCTTGGTTACATCGAATACATGATCGAGAACGAGGGTGGTTCCAATAAAGTAGCCGCTGTGATTGTAGAGCCAGTTGTTGGCAGCAATGGTATCATCCCACCACCACCGGGTTATCTCAAGGGGGTTCGGAAAATCTGTGACCGATGGGGTTTGCTGATGATAGTTGATGAAACGATGTCAGGCATGGGGCGCACTGGGAAATTACTCGCCATAGAGCATGACGGAGTAGAGCCGGATATCATCATTCTCGGGAAGGCCTTGGGAGCTTATTGTCCACTGACAGCTGCCATTTTTTCGGAGAAAGTATCGGCGTCCTTTGAAAATAATATTTTTGGTCATGGTCAGAGTTATTCAGGCCATGCCCTTGGTTGTGCGGGCGCTCTGGCTGCATTGGAAGTGCTTGTGGACGACGGATTGCTTCAAGAAGTCGCAAGCAAAGGAGCCTATCTGGAATCCAAGTTACGGTCGATCGCAGCCAACCACCCATGCGTTGGAGATGTCCGTGGCGTGGGGTTGTTCTACACCATGGAATTGGTAGCTGACCACGATACAAAGACTCCACTCAGAAAAACCACGGAAAAATACACGCGCACGATTATAAAAGATATCTCCGATTTTCTGTTCAGGGAAAAGAACGTCTATGTTCCATCGGATAAATTTGGTATCTGGGTCGTGCCGCCCCTGATAGTTACTGAATCTGAAATGGATTGGTTTTGTGAAGCGATTGATGAAGCGTTGGACTTGGTGGACAAGACACTGTCCGCAGGCAAATGACTTGATTGCTTTGCTGGGCAATAAGGTCAGATGGCGAACTTTTTAGGTTCATGGTCGATGGGGTCACGCAGGAAAGAAAAACTACTGTATTTCATGTGAATTCTCGAATCGCTCGTTGCAGTTGTTCGAAGCAGTTCGTCTGGTTGATGAAATAACGCTTTGGAGGTCATCCTATTCACAAAGGATGCAGAGTTAGCCGTTTTACCATGAATGGTAACAATCACACGGCTTCAGCAAGACAAGGAAAGACACTTTTTTCCATGATCCACCTCTTTGCTGGGATCTCCTCAAAAGATTGATTGTTTAATACCTAAGGAAGAAAAAAGCCCAGCCCTCAGGTTCCTGTTTTTCTCGGTTACCGAATCTCTGGGGGATCTTTCGAGAGCCTTTCCAATCGATCGGTCTAGCTTGGAGTTCTGATTTGGACATTGGGGCGGTTGGATTAAACCAGCTCCAAAGCGGTTTTCGCTTAACTCTGCCTGCAGGTTTTTGAGGTTGGTCGTAATTGGTTTGCTTTTTTTCGAATGGCGCAAACCATTCCTTGAGAAGTCCTCCAGTCTCTATCTTTTTCTTTTTCTCGCTGTTCAATAAAGTTTCTTCTGAAACTTGGGCTTCTGGTGGCTCAAGGATGGCTTGTCCTACCTGACCTTCAAGGATTTCAAGAGTGGCTTTGGAGAGTTGTGGTTTGCTTTTGATCTGCTCTTGACCATGAAGTATCGCCCCGCTCAGTAGCCCAGCGATGATGCAGCCTGTCACCAGGTGATGCAGTTTTCTGGTCAATAGCTGAAAGTCGGATGCATTCGTCATATTTCATTTCCCATTAAACTGCGAGACTTCTGGCTTGGCAACCATCTTATCATCACCCATATTTCCAATCTGACAAAATGCGCTCCACCATGACTGCAAAAGTTCTTTTATGTTTGTGTAAGAGCAGGCGGCAAGGCCGTTCTGCATTGACAAGTGTCACCCGTTCAACAGCGCTTGTAATGGCTTTTTTTTTCTTGGCTGTGATGTCGCCAACCATGCATGCGGGAAAACGCCATTGGACCTATCAGGATATTCAAGCGCGCAGCCAGCAGATCGATGCGTTCATTCAGGAGCGGCTTTCAGAAGAGCAGATTGAGCCTGCACCTTTGGTGGCTGAATCAACCCTTCTTCGTCGGCTTTATCTCGATTTAATTGGGCGTATCCCCAGTATTGAAGAGGCCCAATCTTATATTGATTCCTCAGACCCTCAAAAACGAGATCAGCTCATCAATCGACTTCTCGAATCGGAAGGGCATGTGAGCCATGAGTACAATCACTGGGCTGATCTGCTGAGAATCAAGTCACGCATGAGGAATTTGCCGGGGCAACCTTATATTGAATGGGTTCGTAATGCCTTTCGAGGGAATATGCCCTATGATGAATTCGTTGGTCAGCTCATTAATTCCAAAGGATATTTATGGGATGATGGAGCAACTGGATTTTATTTTCGTGATGCAGGCATGGAACTGGATCACATGGCCAATACCTTTCAAGTATTCCTTGGGACGCAAGTCGGTTGCGCGCAATGCCATGATCATCCTTATGACAGCTGGACTCAAAAACAATACTACGAGCAAGCTGCTTACACCTACGGGGTGAAAACAACCGATTCGAAAATGAATCGAAAATTTCGTGGTTTCGGAAACAATAAGATACGCAATGACATTGATCCAGCCCTCAAAGCCGCAGCTCGACGGATGGTACGTCCCTTGAAATACCGAGTCTTTGAAAGCAAGACTGCTCTGAAGTTACCTGATGATTATCAATATGAGGATTCAAAACCAAAATCCAAAGTGACACCTCATCCAATGTTTGGTCATTTAGTGGATGGCAAATCCGACGCTTCCTTGCGGCAGGCCTACGCCGAATGGTTGACCTCACCCGAGAACCCCCGGTTTCCGACAGTCGTTGCCAATCGTTATTGGAGACGATTGATGGGAGTCGGGTTGATCGAACCTGTGGATGACATGCGCGACGGTGTGGAAGCGAGCCATCCTGAACTCATTAAATTTTTAGCCGACACCATGGTAGAGATCGGTTTCGATTTGAGAGTTTATCAGTCTATTCTTTGCGGTACGGCCACTTACCAGCGTGCCGCTTTGCCAGGTGAAAGAGACCCTCTGGAGCCATTTCTCTTTCATGGGAGGCCCTTGCAACGGATGCATGCAGAGCAAATCTGGGACTCAGTGATGGCCCTGATTGTTCCTGATCTGGATGAACGTCCTGGATCCGTTCGGGTGGATCGGAACTACGAAATGGCACGTTTTCTCAAAGAAAAACCCCTGAACGAAATCCTCTCGACCATTGAACAAGAAAAAAAAATCGAGGATTCCATGCGCTCAGCACAAAGCAAAGTAACCCAAATGCAGCGTCGCTTGGGTAATATCCAGCGAGCGAAGCGCCAGCGGCCCCAACAGGTATTAAAATTACGTTCAGATCTCAATCAAGCCAAAGAATCGCTCAAAGAAATCAAATCAGAGTCCATGCTAGCTCACCTTCCTGTACGTAAAATAAATGATCCTCGCTGGAAAGGGATATCGTCCCAATGGGTGCGTGCTTCCAAATTACAATCTCCGGCACCTGAAGGGCATTTTTTGAGATCCTTCGGTCAATCAGACCGTGAAACCATTGACAATTCAAATGATGAAGCAAATGTGCCGCAGGCATTGATGTTGTTGAATGGTCCCATGCTTGAATATCTCAAGAACGGCCGATCTGAGCTGGCCTCTGCACTCAGGGATGCTCGCACAAAGGAAGCAAAACTTGATTTGCTTTTTCTGGGCTTCATGACTCGTGAACCTCGTGCTGAGGAAAAAGAATGGCTCATGTCGGAATGGAATCAAGAGGGTGATTCATATATGCAAAAGGTGGCATGGATGCTGTTGAACGCCCGAGAATTTTCATTTATCCAATAAATCCAGTAAGACTTTCGAACCCTGTTTTCCGCACATGAAACCTGAATCACTCAACACAGATGGATGCAATCGAAGGGCGTTTGCGGGTTATCTTGCAAAATCTCTATTAGGAGTGGGACTTGCACCTTTGGCTTTTCAACAGAACCTCGCAGCCGCAAGCAAACCGGTCACGGAGGTGTCACGTCGTGGGGCAGCGACTAAAGTGATATACTTGTATATGAATGGGGGGATGAGTCATTTGGATACACTTGATCCCAAAATAAATGAGGAAGTGCGTGGTCCTGTATCATCTCTGATTGCACCGCATTGTGGGATTCAGGTGAGCGAGTATTTACCTCGGATGGCAGGATTGATGCATCACACCGCCGTTATCCGTTCCATGAAATCCAATCAAGGCGCTCATGAACGAGGACGGTATTACGTTTGGACCGGGTATAATCAGCGTGGCACCATTCGTCATCCTGCAATGGGAGCCTGGGCGGTTCGGTTAGGTGGAGTGATGAACCCCAATCTTCCCGGATACATCAAAGTCGGTGGCGACAGTCGGCATCCAGGGAGTGGTTTCATGGAGGCCAAATATGCTCCTTTGCCTATCGGGAACCCTGAACGCGGCCTTCAAAACAGCGGTCTTCCCAAAGGCGTCGATGAGGATGCTTTTCAAAACCGTCTCTCCATGGTGGATAAATTCAATCGTCGATTTGAGGAATCCTATCAGTTGAAAAATGTCAGGGCCTATTCAGATGCTTATGAGCATGCGATCAAGCTTATGAAGAGTCAGGACCTGGCGGCCTTTGATCTGAGTCTGGAATCTGAGAAGACACGGGCTGCATACGGGGAAGATGCTTTTGGTAAAGGGTGTTTGCTTGCAAGGCGATTGATCGAAAGAGATGTTCGTTTTGTGGATGTCAGCCTTGGGGGATGGGATACACATCAAAATAATTTCGAACGGGTGCCACAGAGGGCTGAAATTCTGGATCAAGCAATGAGCGCCTTGATACAGGATCTGGCAAGCCGTGGCCTTCTTGAGGAGACACTGGTCGTGCTTGCGACCGAGTTTGGACGAACACCAAAGATTAATCAAAACAATGGGCGTGATCATTATCCGAAAGCCTTCAGCTGTATGCTGGCTGGTGGCGGTGTAAAAGGGGGCACCGTCCATGGTTCGACCAATGCTCAGGGTACAGATGTCGAATCCAATCCTGTTTCGATACCTGATTTCAATGCTACGATTGCTCACGCACTGGGATTACCTCAGGATGAGATCATTTATGCGCCATCTGGAAGGCCTTTCACTGTAGCTGACAAAGGTAAGCCCATTACTTCGATTTTTGCTTAGCGTGAAGTGCCTTTATCAATGGCTGGTCAGCACCGCCAGCACGATGGCAATGAACATTAGTAAAGCGCCAGTGAAACGCATCATGAGTTTACGGGGATCGGATTCCTCAGTGCGTTTATTAATAAGCTTGGCTGTCAGCCAGACCAAGACAATGGCCCACAAACCTCGGGAGCTGTAGACCACATTCACTCCCGTTGCATTATGGTAGAGTGAAACGGCCAGAGAGATGAATATCGCCTGTTGGCCTGTTAGAATGGCTCCCCCCAATAGCCAGGCTATTGTTTTTCGATCTAACTTTTTGAGAGGTTTCTCGAAAAACGGCACAAGGAATGTTGCCAGCAAGGCCACAGTGATGAACAGGATACTGAGGAAGGCTTTTACACCAAATGCCGGAGCCCATTCCTGCACAAGTGCGTCGCAAACGCCAAAGGAGGCAGAGCTGCAGATCGTCAAGCCTGTGGCTAAAGGCATTCTTCGATTCGTGGATTTAAGGTCTGTTTTACCCAGAATATAAATTGCAATGGCGGTCAGCATTGCCGCAAACCACATGCCTCCTGGAATATGGATGCCAAAGATAAACCATGCAAAGAATGCGACAAATACCGACTTTGTGCCCATGACAGGTGTCACCAGTGAGACATCCCCGATGCGTATCGCTGCAAAAGTGATCCAGTGACCGATGAAGAAAGCAGCCCCGGTAATCAATGGATAATGGATTAAATGCCATTGCATTTCTCCTTTCTCCCAGAAGATGAAGGGCCCGAAAAAGAGCGCCATTACCCAACTGGTGACAACAAAGGTATGGAGTGTACCTGCTCCTCGTCGGAAAGCTTCCTTGAAAAACAAGGCTGCAGCGGCGTAAACGACGGCCGCAATGGCCGGCAGGATCAAATACAAAGGTAAATCACTCATGAAAGGAGCATGGGAATCTGAAATAAATCAGAATAGGTGTCAGTTTTTTGCCCGCTTTCGCGAAGTTGAATATTGATGAGTTGATAGGCAGTTGGGTAATCATCCAATTAAAAATGCCAGACACCTTTTGCCTTGGTGAGTCGTTTGTAAATGGCATTTCGACAGGTGACATAAAGGTGTTTTCGCTCAGGACCGGAAAAGGCAACGTTGCTCATATCTGCAGAGAATGGTTTCGCTATGATACCGCTGATTCTTCCCGTCGCATCAAACATTTGCAGACCAATGGCCGATGCAATGTAAAACCGGCCGGCGGTGTCAACGGTCATGCCATCACCAAGGCACGCCGAGCTATCGGATGGCCGCCGCATGGTCATGTAGGCATCGCCATGAGATGCCCCCAATCCAACCTGAGTTGCAAAAGCCCAAGCCTTATCACCTCCGTATTCGGAAACAGTTAAGATTCCCATATCCGGCGACAGGCAAATTCCATTTGGCCCTGTGATGCGACCTGTTACCTTCCGCTTCTTATTGTTTACATCAAGAAAGAAGAGCCCTTTTTCAGCCGTGAAGAAAAGTTCCGAATGCTGAGTAACGACCAGATCATTAGCATGCGATTCGGTTGCCAGTGAGGTCATGCTTCCATTCTCCTCAAAAACAAAAACTTCGTTTTCTCCCCACCTGCAGCCATAAAGTCTTCCGTCAGGCCCGAATGCCAGCCCGCTTACTCCTTCCGCACCTTGAATGTATATTTCCAACTGGTCGCTTGCATCTAATTTGTAGATGGCACTCTGGTTTCCGCGTCGACCGGAAAAATAAAAAGCGCCTTGCTCATCTGTACATGCTCCATCCGTCATCTGGAACCCGTCCTGTACCAACTCCCACTCCTCTCCTTCGATCAAGACTTTTGAAAGGGCCATATCGCCTGCAAAATTTTGTGCCATAATCGAAGCGAAGCTCAGAGTGAGCGAGAAGCATCCCAGCATGGCAATTCGAAAATAAGTGTTGGCGCGAAACATGGCCGACATGTTGTGATAATCTCGTAAAACCCGTCAATGCCATTCATTCAATAGAATACACAGATCAGAGCATTGAAGATGTCTCGAGGTCTCTTCAACGGTAAAGGAGGGCAGGGCTTGCTCTCTGGCCATACTCTTTGGCACCTTTTACCCCACACATGATTGCAACAGAGCGTTCCGATTGTGTCGATCCCCTTCATTTTTTTTATAGTGATATTCTTTATGAATCGAGAACTGATTGTTCTAAATGACATGTAAAGAGAAGGTTGTGTTTTCTCAGTGCCAGTTTTCAGGCGATCTGAAGTTCGTGTGACTCAATTTTAGATGGAATCTCATTCGTTCAAACCTTAGAAAGTCTCATATGTCTTTGGATTCATCCATCATCAAGGCTGCCAACGGGGATTCTCCTTATTGGATGGCTGTATTACACGGTTTGGGGGACAGCATGGAGGGCTATCGATGGATGCCTGATCAGATGCGCTTGCCTTGGCTGAATTATTTGCTGATCAATGCTCCCGATCCTTACTTCACCGGTTACTCATGGTTTGATATTGAAGGAGACCGTGAGCCCGGTATCTGTCGAAGTCGCGATTTATTGTTTCAGACTCTGGACACATTCAGATCTCAGGAATCCGTCAGTGCAGATCACTTGTTTGTATTCGGTTTTTCTCAAGGATGTGTCATGACGCTTGAAACTGGGTTTCGGTATCCGCATCAGCTTGCAGGCTGTATCGGCGTGTCAGGATTCATTCACCGGGCTGAGGCGTTGGTTGCAGATCAAAGCTCGCATGCAAAGCAGCAGAGGTTTTTGATGACGCACGGTACTCAGGATCCCCTGATTCCATCTGGTCCCGTCAAAGATCAAATGGGATTGTTGCAACGTCAGGGGTTCAATTTTAAATGGCAGGAATACCCCAAGGAGCATACGATTTATGGCGAGGTAGAGTTGCAATGCTTCCGCGAGTTCCTTGAAAATGCCAAAGTTGACATTGAATCTTAGCCTGTAGCCTCAAGCATTATTCAGATAGAATGGCAGCGTGTATGCAGCGTGAATCAGTTTGCCATGTGATGCATTGTTCCAATCCAACCCAATCTGTTTGCCGGTCCAAAGGCCTGAGGTTCTTTTTCAAGGTCTTCTTGTTGGCTGTCTGTCTGCTCGGTTATTCGTTGTCCGCCCAATTGGCACTGCCTCGACTCACTCATTTTTTTCCAGTCGAAGGGGAGCCCGGAACGATTGTCACCTTGACTGGAACAGGCTTTCAAACAGCTGATTCCATATTGTTTGGGGTGGGCTCGGCATCGTTCGAGGTGATCAGCGACACACAGATCCGAGCTGTTGTTCCCTCCGATGCCACAACCGGATCTCTGACGGTTAATACCAGTCGAGGTTTCGCTACGAGCAATGAGTTCTTTCAGGTTGCACCACGTATCATTTTTTTCGAGCCTGGCTACGGAAAAGCAGGCGATGTGATTACGTTGCGAGGAGCTAATTTTTCTGGACTTTTTCAAGTATGGGTAGGAGGAAATCTGGCCGTCTTTCAGACGGTTGGGGAGACTCAGCTCGCCTTTACTGTCCCCTCAGATGCATCGACAGGAGTGATCCGGGTTGTTTCCGCAGCGGGGCAAGTCGAATCCGATGCTGATTTCAAAGTGATTGGGCCTGAACCATTCATTCTTTATTTTGATCCAGTGATGGCTCCTCCAGGTGAACTCATCGTCATACGAGGCGCGCAATTGTCAAATGCTACTGAAGTGCTTTTTGCCGGCGATAAAGAGGGAGTATTCAGTGCAGTGGCTGATACACAAATCATTGTCCGTGTGCCCGCAGGTGCCGATTCCGGCCCTGTCAAAATCACCGCACCAGCAGGGCAAGGTGAAAGTGAGGTGGACTTTCTTGTATCGGGAGCAGGACCTTTCATCACCGGCTTGAATCCTTCGAAGGGGCAGGCAGGTGACACCATCATCGTGGAAGGGGTCAACCTAAGCAGTGTGAAGGAAATTTTTCTGAATGGCGCTGTTGTCCATTTTCAGGTTGTTGCGAATACTCAGTTGAGCCTTTCAATTCCTGCAGGCGCAACATCTGGCTTCATTCGCTTGGTCACCGCATTGGATGCTTACACATCTGACATTGCATTGACGATTAAAGGAGCGGGACCTGTCATTGAATCTTTTGCTCCATCATCAGGGTTGCCTGGTGCGCAGGTGCAATTTCAGGGACAACATTTTGCGCATGTTGAATCGGTCTTGTTCGGGGAATTGGAGGCTTCTTTCGAAGCCGCCGCAGAGACGCAACTGACGGCTCTGGTGCCTATGGATGCGGAGACCGGTCTCATCACGATCAAAACAGCCTTTGGTGAATCCGTGTCAGACAGAGTATTTGTCGTTCAGGAACCCACGCCAACGATTATCTCTTTTTCCCCCACTTCAGGTCAGTTGGGAACTCAGGTTACATTAACTGGTAATCATTTCAATGGTGTTTCCAGTGTGTTGCTCGGAGGCAAGGAAGCGGCTTTTCAGATTGTAGCGGATTCACAGATCCTGATCACTGTGCCTGCGGATGGAATGACTGGCTCCTTACGCGTGGAATCACCATCGGGAGACTCAGAGACGGAGTCGTTATTCTATTTCCCTGCAAGCATTGATTCCTTCGAACCCTTGAGGGCAATTCCTGGAAGTGAACTGATGATCCAAGGTGCCAACTTTACGGGAACCTCCAGGGTCCGGATTGGCGGGAAGGAAGCTGAAATCCTTTCAGTCAGCTTGAATGAAATAGTAGCCATCGTTTCTTCCGATACCCTCATTGGTACAGTGTCGGTAACGACTCCCGCAGGATCTCTGGCGACACAGCAGGTATTCGGTGTGCTTCCTTTTATTCAGGGAATGACTCCTGTTGCCGGACCCATTGGAACGATTCTTCAGGTCATGGGTATGGGCTTTTCTGAAGTGCAAACTGTTTCGATTGGTGAACTGGCGGTTTCCTTTTCAATTCAATCGGATGGATTGATCGAAATAATTGTCCCGTCCAATGCACCATCGGAGCACGTGACTGTCATCAATCCGGCTGGATTGTCAATTTCTCCTGACTCATTCCAACTTCGAATGGCAGCTGATCTAAGTCTGGAGGTCATACCTCTAGCAAATCGTTCATCATGGCAAATTCCTAATGCTTTTTCTATCAAAGTGCACAACGCGGGCCCCTCAACCGTGCGAAATTTTTTCTTGCAGCATATCGTGCCATCAGGTTCTGAACTGGTCGCTTCATCTAATCCCAATGGCGCAACAGAGTTTGTAGGGTCTCAGATCACAAGCGGTATTGTTTCATTGGAAGCTGGCGAGACGGCGCAAATTATCCATACAATAACCACACCTCATTTTGGTTACGAATCGCATGTGTTTCAGATTGATACACAGATTTTTGATCCGAGCCCCCTGGATCAGCGTATCGAGCTGAATCAGCCAGTCCTTGGCCCGCCTGTTCGCTTGGCTATCGATCATATGGATAAGGGAAGGCATCGACTCAGTTGGCATCCAGATCTCCGCGGATTTGAGTTGCGGGCAGGTTCGTCTCTCTCGGATCCCGTGTCTTGGTCGAAGCTTCTCAGTCCTTTACCTTTGGGGAAATCATTCATGGAATTTGAACATTCTGAAATGAATATTTTTTATACCCTTGAACCAATGGCTACAGGTCCATGAACAATTTCATCAAAAGTATCGAGTCCCTTCCTGTAAAATGTTGCCCTTCCATGTGACATTCTGCTTGTCCTGATGACGAATTGCATTTGTCCTTTGCAAGCCAAAAACCAACACGAAAGGTTGGTTCAATTTGCGAGCGATGCTGTGTTCAAATTGTGAGAATACCTCAGGATCAGTAAACCTCCATAGCCCAGTAGACACATTGTAAGGGATGAGTGTATAAATCGTTTTTTCTATCTAATTAGTTCGTCATTTGTATTCAACTTTCCGCATACCGACTATAGGTATACATCTTGGTATGATGCATTTCATTATTTATACGGATCATGGGTTTATATCTGCATCGTTCACGCCATTCTTTACAGAGAGCAACCTCAAGTGGTTCTGTTCAACAGTGTATCTTGCCATATTCCCGTATGCACCCCATTTCTGAAGTGGTTGCTAGGTTTTTTGAGCGGCACTGCTGTTGCTGCACTGAAGGTCAGTGTTTCTGATGAATCAGCTACCATGCCTCGTTTTTCAAGGTGAGGACAGCGCTGGCCGCAGAATAATGGATAATAATCAATACATTGACTTCCAAAGTCTTCTAATGAATTAAATCGTTTTTTTATTATAATAATTAAATTTGGCTTTCTCTGGTATGCATTCAGTTCTAAAATAGACTAAATTACGTAATTTTCAACTCATCAGAAAATTAAAGGCATTCATTAAAATGAACTCTAATTGCTACTTGAACTTACTCAGAACCAACGCGTTTGTCTTTTTTTTCGGCGTCCTTATTTCCTTTGGCCACTTACAGGCAGCTGACTCCGACGGTGACGGTATCATCAACGCCATCGACCGTAATCCGGATGGAAAGGGCTGGGTCATTGATCTACAGGAGACGAACAGTGTCATAACCCACACCGGAAGCCTGATTGAAGAGGGTGCCGCTGTATCCACTTTTTTGGAGGAAGATATCATAGGTAATCACGGTTTGCTAAGGGTTTATAGCGCTGGGCGGTTCGATTTTATCGCTAGTTCACCGCATGATTCGCTCCCGCAAGGCGCTCAAAGAACCGATCTTTTTGAAGTCAATTCCACAGGGGGCATTTTATTTCAGGTATTGGTGAACATTACCGGTACTAATGACCCTGCCATCATTTCCAAGCTCAATTACCAGCTAAACGCGCAGCGACTCGAACGCCTTGAAAAGGCAAGTGGAACTTTGCGTGTTAAAGACATTGATACGGGGCAATCCAATTTCATTCCCCAGGAGCAGAATGTGGGGCTTCATGGAACTTTTTCTATCAGTAGCTCTGGTAACTGGACCTATGTTTCCAAAAATAGTCATCATGGCTTTCTGGTGGGCTCGAGTGTCAAGGATACCTTTACTGTGGTATCAAAAGATGCCACTCAGCGGGAAGTCAGTATCACCATCAATGGCACAAAAAATCCGGAACCGAATAACCTGAATGGCATGAATTACTACGAAGTGCCAAGCGAGGGGAAACTTTTGCTATGGGACAACATTGTAGAGGAGGGACCTTATTTTACATCTCTGGATGGGTGGAACTACCATAACGCAAATGTTCAGCAACTTTTCAAACTGGAGAAAGGGCGGCGCTACAGTTTCAAAATGGAAGGAGTGACCCTGGCAAACCCGAAACTCCAGTTGATGGAGGCGATCGATACGTCAAAAACCTATTCACTGCTGCAGCAACCAAGCAAGGGCAATGTGACGATTAATCCGTATACTGGATCCTGGGTCTATACAGCGGATAAAGACGCTACAGGCGATGATGAGTCGCTGATCCAGATAAAGGTGGAATCCGCTGGTGGAAGCGATCAAGTCATCGAAATCGACGGTATCAATCTAAGCAGTCAGAGACGCAATAAACGCATGGCCGGCGGGAATTTTGGTCGATGGATTGCCGGGAATGATGCGGGAGATTTCATGGGGTCTGATGCCGAAATTGTTTTTACCCCCAGCGAATCTGGCTATTATTTGTTAGCCTGTATTGGAAAGGAAGGTTCTCAGACCTTCGGCGTCGGTAGCTTCAAACTGACGGTAACCGAGGTGAGCAGTGACAATCCCTTCGGAGGGGATCGGGACAATCTCATGAACGTAGAGGCAGAGGGTGATCTGGTTAAACCTGTGTCATTGAGGGAGGATTATGAAAGCACGACACTTGTTGAAGGTGAAATTGATCCGGAAAAAAAGGACTTCAAGATTGTAGATGGAGATACTTTTAAAAACTTCAAAGGGCAACTGCAACAACACGGGGATATCGATTACGTCCAAATTGAGCTTAAGATTGAAAAGTGGTATTCCTTTGAGGTGGGAGGGGATCTGACGGATCCAAGGATCGAGCTTTTTGACAAGAATTTGGACTGGGTGGTCAATAGCTCTGGGGATGGGGGCAAGGGACTCAATGGGGTCGTTAAATACAAGCCTTCAAAGACAGGTGTTTACTATCTAAAAATACAATCTGATGCACCTACTGATTGGCCAGAGAGCGTTTCCATGGGTAAGGGGACTTATGTGGTCGAAGTAACTGGTGGAGCGATTGGCCCATATGGACATTGGCTCTCCAGCCAAGGTGTTCCTGCACTTTTCAGTAACCTTCCAGTCGACGACGTAGCCAGTGGAACAGAGACGAGCAGTTCCGCACTTATATCCGACCGGTTCAGCGGAATCATTGATAAGGACGGGGACCGTGATTGGTTTCGATACACGCTGGAAAAAAGTAAGATTTACCGATGGAATCTAGATTCCGCTGAACCGGTCGAAAATACCTGGAAGTCATTAGTCAAACCTTCCATTGTGCTGAGAGACAGTCAGGGAAACAAACTGGACGAGGATGCGGTCACACATCGTAATGGTGATGGTACCTTGGTTACACATTCGACCATCGTTTTCACCACTGAATACACGGGTGATTATTTCATAGAGGTATACAGTAACGAAGATATCGTTGATATTGCTGATCAAGCCACGGGCACATTCAATCTTCATGCCATTGAACTTACCGATGATCATGGTGGGTCCATCAACTACGCCAATGATGGGTTTAATGGTTGGCCAAATTATATCCCTGAAACATACAACTTTGCCGAGGCGGGTTATTTGCAGGCGGGGGAAAGGGCAAGTGGTCATTTTTACTCTTCAGGCGACCATGACTTTTTCGGAGTCGACCTGCTTGCACAAAACTCATATACCTTCGACATTTTTTCTGGAAGTGCCCATTCCAAGCCAGATCCCTACGCGATGATCACTCTCTACGACGATGCGGGGCTGCTATTTGATAATGATGGTTTTGAGAATATTACGCCTGAAATAGATGGTTATTATTTCATCAAGGCCAGCAGCGATTACGACTTTCCCCAGTTGATGGACTATACGATCACGTCTTCCTATTTCTCTGACGATTTCCCCAAGGACCGGTTCACATTGGGCTTGTTAAAAAAAGACAGCCCTGTATCCGGTAATTTAGAGGCTGAAGGAGATAAGGACTGGATTCGGATAGATCTCAAAGCGGGCAACCGTTACAGATTTGCTTTCGACAACTCCCCACACGGTGCGTGGCTTAAATTGAAAGGTCCGCGTGAGAACTCAAACCTTTTCATTCAGCGCAGACTTGAGGATTGGGGAACAGCGGAATCTAAGTACGCTCCTGATATTGGCTCTGATGTGAGCGGGGCCTATCCACTGCCACTTTTTGATGATGATCGTGTTACTCATATGAAAGGGCTTATCTCACACGATGACACGGATTGGATTGCCGCGGACTTGAAGGAAGGCATGGTATACCAGATATACCTTATTGGTTGTGGGGACAATATGAACGGTCCTGTGCCCGATCCAGCTTTTTCTATTTTTGACTCAGCGGGTGAAAAAATACGTGATGCCAATAACAATGCAGACGCGAGTGAGGCACATGCTGGAACTCCCGGCAGGGATGCTGAGATGCTTTTTACAGCTCCCTCGAGCGGGCTCTACTACATGGAAGTCAAGTCGGAAACCAAAACACCATTGAGAGAGATACAGGCGAGTGCCTCGGCCAAGGATGGTGCCAATAGCATAAAGGTCAAAAAAATATCAGAATTCCTCAAGTCAGGCACCAAGTTGTTTTTTTCCAATGGGGCCACATTCACTCTGACAGCAGATGCCCTTGTTACCGAAATCAACCTGACCGGGAACCTCAGCGGGAATCTCGACGGAAGCGAATCCGCATATTCAAGCTCGATTGTATTGGAACAGAGTGCATTTGATGAGGCAACCAAACTGGAGGTCAAGCCCCTTTCACATCCGATTCCCAAAGACACTACCTTGATATTATCTAACGGTTCCACATTTCTGGTGACCGAGAAAGCCAACGCTGAGGCAATCGAGCTGAAGGGACTCCTTGCAGGGGCGGCTGAGCAAGGTAATACGGCCTACATCGCAGCAACGGGTAGATATTCCCTCGCCATAGCCGAGTTACCTGTCGGTACCGTGGCTCGGCATTACAACGGGGTGGAAAAAGGCAATGTGGCCATAGAGTGGACGCCCAGATACACCGCACCCTATTTTATTGAGGTTGGTTGCGATATTGGTTCTATCGGAGCTTACACCGTGTCATTGGCAGAAATGCCGGACTTGTCCAGCCAGGATCTGGTTGGTTCTAGCAAAGAAGATGCGCCTGATCTTGCATTCGGTGTGCAAACCAGGGCTGTCATTGATTATGGTGGGGATCGGGACTGGTACCGTGTCAACCTGATTCCAGGTGAAAGCTATCAGTTTGATCTTGCTGGAGACAGTAACCAGAGCTTCCATCGCCAAGCCCCCCTGATCGAAATTTATGATGCAAGAGGTAAACCCAAGGGGAGTGTCGATGCATGGGTCTACAATCGTAACTGGGGTAAACCTGGTGGCGCCTACGAAGAAGCCTCTACCAGTCAATATTCCTGGTCTCCACCACACAACAGGTATGAGTATACCAAGGGCTCCAAGATGATGGCTGAGACGTTTTATCTGCAAGTAAGTGCGAATACCCCAGGGAATATCGACTTCTCGATCAAGCACCTTGAGGATGATCAACCTGAAAATATGACGACTCAGGGACTGCTCAAGGTAGGAGGTGTCGTTTCTGGAACCTGGGAAAAAGGTGTGGAGGATGGGGCCAATGATGCGCTCATTCACGGAACGCATGGAGGTGATGGTGATTGGTATCGTGCGGAGCTTGAAAATGGCGTGACCTACAAGATTGACCTTTCCACTCATTTCTTAAATCGGCCTAGCATCAGGATCTATACGGAGCATGGTATCTATTTTTTCGATAATCAGCGTGATCCCGATAGTTATGATAAATCCCTGTTGATCGAAACCATCAAGGATGGGCATTCGCAGATGACTTTCACAGCCAATCGATCAGGATCTTTTTTCATCAATGCCTGGAATACAAAAACCTGGGGGATCCAGAATGGAGGCAGTGGTAGTCACATTTACACAATGAGTCTCCATGAAATTCCCGATGATATCAAAAGTAACATTGATACTGGAACCTCTCTCAAAGTAGACGGCAGTGTCAATGCACCGTCTTATGGAGGTAACCTGGAACGTAAGAATGACCGGGATTGGTTCAAAATCACTTTGGCACGAGGAGGAGTCTATCGGTTTGATGTCACTGGACAATCACTCAAAGATCCATCTCTTCGAATTCGTGACAGCCTCGGCAGGCAATTACTCTACAACGATCAAATCGACGGATGGTGGAACCCCAGCATCACGTATACAGCCAATGAAACGGGTATCTATTTTCTGGATGTTTCTGGTCTTGATATTGGCAGCTATGCAGTGTCCAGCAAGGGGCTTTACATTCCACCGGCAGGTGCAGCTACATTTTTTGGTAAGGAAATTGAGATATCCAATTCGGTGGCCACTGACTATATTAAAAAAGCAGAAAACCACACCATAGGAAACCTGATTGTCGATGCAGAAATTGAATTAGAGGGCGATCGGAAATGGTATAAAGTAAGACTTGAGCAAACGCGTTCTTATGAATTTCATCAATTTGGTGATAACCTTCAAAGTCCTTCCATGTTTCTGAGGGATGAGAATGGTAGCCCTGTCTTCCCTCCAGCCAAGCGAGATAAGGCTAGATCCACAAAAGAGAAACTCGTATTGACATATGTCGCGCCAAGCACGGGGGATTACTACCTGGACGCCGGTGGGTATTGGTCGAGTATCTACAATCAAGATGGAACAATAGCTGGGTCTCCAACGGGTTCCTTTTCAATTCAGACCAAGGATCTAGGTCTCGGAAACGAACGGGCTTTATCTTGGAATAAAAGCTTTCAGGAGGCACTTGGGGAGGTGCAGGAACTTTCCGTTGGAACCACGATTTCCGAGGGTAAGGTAATGGACGCCGCAAGCCGCGTCTTGATTAAGACAACTCTTCTCAAAGGAGCGACTTACACATTCAGAGTCAATGGGGGATTGATCAACGGCGAAGAGGATCTAGGGGTTAAATCCAGACTCTTCCTTTTTAATGAGGACGGTAATTTTATCACCGATTCAACAGCTGCGAATCTCCGAATCCAGGCTGAACGGTCAGCTCCTTACTACATTGCCGTGGGCGCGACGACCGGTCAAGCGACAGGGTCGGCGTTCAAGGAAAGTGGAGTTTACTACGGTTTTAATCTGAAAATCATTCAGGAAAGAGCTGCTAAAACACTACCGTCGGTCGACTGGTTTGGCAGGCTCAAGCTGCTTTCAGATGAAATACAAACAATGGTTCGCTCCGAAGACGCCGATGGTATTCTGGATCGATCGGAGTTACTGACTAATCAGGATTCAATCTTGAATACAATCAAGGAAGGGGGGGTCAGCGAGGATGAATTGACGGACCTCAGAATCCTTGCGGCCAACTATGAAGAGATCAACTTGAGTCGATATCTGGTCACCCTTCTCGACAATCTCGTCAATGGTGATCCTGCGAATCAATATTTTACAGGTAGAAATTCTGCTACCAACATGGGTAATACTGCCCGTCAAGAACTCGGTAACCTTTACCCTGGAAGTTCTGAGAGCAGGATGGAGAATCTCATGTCAAAATGGTTCCATGGAACCGACAGCCCAGCCACACCTAATAGGTATATTTACCTTGATTTGCCTCTCTTTTTTGATGGAGCCAGAGCTGCTGATGTCACTCAGGGGGAGTTAGGTGATTGTTACCTGCTATCCTCGCTAAGCGCCATTGCCGAATCTTCGATTGCTTCGATAGACGGAAGGCATCCTTCCGTTTATCCCGGTGACATGTTCATTGATAATCAGGACGGTACCTATGGGGTGCGGTTCTACGACAATCACGGTGCTGAAAGGTGGGTCACCGTGGACGCCTATGTGCCGGGTTACCGGACCGAGAAACTGGTGAATGCCAACACGGTTTCGCAGGAAACATGGACCATGCTTGCGGAAAAAGCATACGTGCAATTAAACGAATCAGACAATATCAGTCAGGATGGGACCAATCGCTACGGGATCGGGAATCATTTTGGAATCGCAGGAGGGTCGGCCTCCTTAGCCCTTTCCCATATCAGCGGACAGGAAGCCACGCACAAGTTCATCAGTGAGGCAGGTGATTCACCAGTCAATGTGGAGGAGCTGATTGCGATGGTGGATAAAAAGCTGCCGATGGTCTTCAGTACATCTGCGCCATGTGCCCTGGCCTCCCACTATGGTGTTAAACGCAAGCATACATATACTTACGAGAGCTACGATGTTGCATCAGGAACCTTTTTCCTGCGTAACCCATGGGGAAACAGTCACGCCAACGTGACTTTTGAAGCATTGGAAAAAATGGGCAGTAACCTTGCATATCTGGATGGGACACGTGAGAAAATGCAGCGTATCGACCCACTGCAAAGCCGTTTTGCGGTTTCAGACAGTTCAGCTCGTGGGGATTCTGGGGGAGGAGATACCGGGCTAATCGTGGTGGAGTCCAATGGCAACAGAAGCTTGTTCAAGGATGCGCAATCCAATCTGTATGCTGGTATCAATGAGTTAAAAGGCCTTCCTGTGACTGTGAATGGTAGTGTGATCAAGTTAAGCACTAATGGAAGGGAAGCAAAGGCGGCCGAGAATATTTCAGGAGTAAATCAGATATTGTGGGAAAACATTGTGAGTGGCTCCTTGCAGACCATGTCGTTCAATGCAAAGTGGCAGTTCATAAAAACCGGTAGCCGTCTTAATCCATCAACACCGGAACATTCAGATATAAAAGCGGCGTTCAGCAAAGCGGAAAAAATCCGTATCGCAGGCAAGGTGTTGCTGGGCGGTAATGATGCGATTCCCGTGCCTGATGCCACTTTCACGATTACACAGAATGGGGGTAAGAAAACCTTCAAAGGCGATTCAAAGGGGGAGCATGCTTATGATCTTGATTCCAAATCTTCGCTCACTTTGGCGGTTGAAAAGGATGGTTTTGACAATGTCAGTCGAGGAGTGGATGTCAGAGACATCGTTGAGATGAGGAACCACATACTGGGACGCAAATCTTTTGAAAAGTCCACACAGATGGTCGCGGGAGACGTGAATATGGATAGCTCAATCGACGTGGTTGATATTGTCGCCATGAGAAATGTTATTCTCGGCAGGAATGATCATTTTTCTAAGGATGCTGAGGGAAATCGCAAACCCGTTTGGCGATTCCTCAAAAATGACTATCTCAATGTTCAACCTGCAAAAGCTTTTGAATCATTGGAAAACTATTCAAGTCTCACTTTTTCAGACCTGCAGTCTGATGTAAGCAATGCTCATTTTCTGGGTCTCAAGCTTGGCGATGTGAACTTTGACTGGACTGATCCTAACCCTCATTCTCCCGCAAATGTGCGTTATGTGATTCCAGAAACTGTCAGGCCGTTTGATATCGTAGATTACCGACTGGCTGAACAAGACGAATGGATGGTCGAAATACATGCAAATTCAGAATTCGCATTAATGGGGTTGCAATTAGAGTTGAGCTGGGACGATAGCGTCCTCAGATTGGCCGGCATCGAGACTCAAAGCCTGGACGGATTCAACGACCAAGCCCACGTTGCTAAATCAGAAGGTAATGCCGTGATCGCCTGGGATGATATCACTCTAAGGGGAGTCAAACCGTCACCGGGAGATCCAGTCATATCTCTTCGTTTCGTTCAACAGCCCGGGGCTGATCGAGGAACACCCATACGAATGACAAATCAATTACTGGTGGGATTAAGTGAGTCAAAGAAAAAATCGTCCAGTCTTGCCGCTTATTATCACCCTGAAGGATCCATTCTTACTCATGACACTGGCCCAATACGCTCAATGCGCTTTATGGGGGGGCAACTTTTCATGGAGTTTGAAACGGTTGAAGGATCTCTCTATGCCATCGAATACTGCAACGATCTTTCAAATGGAGTCTGGCAGCAATTGGAAACATTGAAAGGGAACGGCTTTGGTCGTTTATTCAAACTACCCATGACTGTAGATCCTCAAGTTTATTTCCGTGTGCAGTCAGTAGACGGACTGACTCAATGAAGTCCTGCGATTGCCAACAAGTTTGAAGCGACTGTGCCTGCTGAGGGCAGTGGTTCATTGAGAGTGCGATTGATTCATATCGATTCAAAGACCTAGATTTTTTTTCACATTAAATTCAGAAGGTGAATCACCTGCTTTTTTGAGCGTTAATTCACCCCCCTCAATAGTCCTACATTGTATTCTTCAACTACTTGTTGAGGCGGTGTAGCTGCATTTTGTCGATACGCTGATAACTTCGGCATAATTTCGTTTTGCATACTCTCGATCCATTGAAGTATGTTGCCAATGACATGAAACCATTCCGATCGGCTAAAAACGCGCTTGCCTTTTGTTTTACCATAGTCCTGATGTTGAATACGCAGGCTGCGTCAGGAAAGCCAAATTCCGATTTGCTTCCCAGTATTGATCAGGTCCTTCATTCGGGGCTGAATCCTCAGGCTGCCGTTGATGCCATGACTCTGCCGAAAGGTTTTCAACCCCACCTGTACGCTTCTGAGCCTGATATTTCGCAACCCATTGCCTTTTGCCTTGATGAGAGAGGTAGGATCTGGCTTGCCGAGGGACAGCAATACCCAGTGCGTGCTGATGGGGATCAAGGGAATGATCGAATTTTGATACTCGAGGATACGAATGGAGATCATCAATTCGACACGAAAACCGTTTTCATGGAGGGTCTCAATCTCATCAGTGGCTTGGAAGTGGGTTTTGGTGGTGTATGGGTCGGGGCTGCTCCGTATCTCATGTTTATTCCGGATTATGATCAAAACGATCAGCCTGATGGTGCTCCCGAGATTTTGTTGGACGGGTGGGATCCTTATCGAGATACACACGAAACATTAAACACTTTCACCTGGGGACCTGATGGTTGGTTGTATGGATGCCACGGAGTGTTTTGTCCTTCATTTGTTGGTAAACCCGGAACACCTGACGAAGAACGCCAGCGCGTGGATGCGGCCCTTTGGCGTTATCATCCCTTAAAACACCGATTTGAGGTTTTTGCCGAGGGAACCAGTAACCCCTGGGGGGTTGATTTTGATGCACACGGCCAGGCTTTCATGGAAGCATGCGTGATTCCCCATTTCTGGCACATGATTCAGGGTGCGCGATACCAAAGGCAGGGCGGTCAGCATTACAGTACTTCGCTTGAAGAAAAAAAACGTGTGCAAGACTTTTTACCCGAGAATGCACCTCCGTATTTAAATCCATTCATTTATGATGACATCAAGACCCACGGTGATCACGTGCATTGGGCAGGTAGCAAGGGGCCGCACGCAGCCAACAATCGTTCGGATGAGCTTGGGGGCGGTCATGCACATTCCGGCTTGATGATATACCAGGGGGGGAGCTGGCCAAACTTCTATTACAATCAAGCGTTCATGAACAATATTCATGGTCAGCGTATCAATATGGATATCCCGGTGCGATCGGGTTCTGGATTTGTAGGAAAACATGGTCCTGATTTCATGAATTTCAACGATCGTTGGTCGCAGGTGCTGAATATGCTTTATGATCACAATGGTTCGGCTTACATGATTGACTGGTATGACGCTAACCAATGTCATCACCGACGCGAAGATGGGCATGATCGATCCAATGGCAGGATTTACAAAGTGGTTTACAAGGATGAACCATGGACTCCGGTCGACCTTCGCGCTCATTCCTCTCCTGGTTTGGTAAGACTTCAATTGCACAAAAACGAATGGTATGCACTTCAGGCTCGCAAGCTTTTGATGGCACGGGGTGGCGATCCCCGGCTTTATTGGCAAATTAGGAATTTGTTCGACTCGACTGATTCCATTTCCCACAAGCTCCGACTTCTTTGGACCCTGAATGGCATTGGAGGGTTCACTCATCGATACGGGCTGCGACTGATGGAGCATGAAAATGAGTATGTGCGTGCATGGGCAATCCAGTTGCTGTGGGAAGATCGCAGCGCTCCGAAAATCGCGTTGGAAAAGCTGGCAATTCTAGCAGCAGAGGACTCTTCTTCCTTTGTACGTCTTTACATCGCTTCGGCACTTCAACGAACGCAAGTTGAAGATCGATTCCCTGTCCTCAAAGCGTTGACGGCTCGCGACGAAGATAAAGATGATCATAATCTTCCGTTAATGTATTGGTATGCAATGGAACCGGTTGTCGGCGCTGATCAAGGTCAGGGCTTGGCCCTGTTGAAATCAACTGGGATTCCCATCCTCAGGCAATACATAGCGCGTCGAATGACGACAGGTGCCTTGGCCTCAACAAATTGAGGCCCGTTCTTGAACCTTCATCCCCCGAAAGAAAAATGAGTATTTTTAAATTCCAGCTGAACCGCCTGATGATTGCGGCGGTCTTCAGTCTGTCCATCATGCAGACTCAGATCGTTCGTTCCAATGCACTGGAACCCCTGGTCACACTCCTGAGTCAAAGTCAGGATACAACTTTTCAGTTGGACGTGCTGCGAGGTATCCGTCAGGCCTTGCAAGGGCGGAGTGAGGCGGACATGCCGGAAGGTTGGGGCAGCCTGGAATCAAAACTGGGTAAAAGTCCAAATGGCGAAGTGCGAGTTTTGATGCGTTCGCTCTCATTAACGTTTGGAAGTGAAGCGGCACTCGATGCATTACGAACTGTGCTCAAGGATCAAGGTGCGTCTGCTTCTGAGCGTGTCAACGCGTTGAATGCTCTGGTTCAGGCCAATGATCCTCAATTGCCCGACGCATTATTGAAATTGATAGCGGACCCTGCGGTGCGTTCCGAAACGATCCGACATCTGGCTCGGTTTAATCAAACTGAAACACCCCCCGCATTACTGAAAGTTTACCCTGAATTGACAGGAAATGAAAAACAGAAGGCCTTGAGTGTTCTGGCATCTCGAGCGCCCTATGCGACGCATCTGATCAGTGGGGTTGAAAGTGGACTTATTCCAAAAAAGGATCTCTCAGCGAGTCTTGTACGCGAACTTCGGAACCTTAAAAATGATGATATCAATACTCAGTTGGAATCACTGTGGGGCACCTTCAGGGAAAGTAGCGCGGATAAAAAATCTGAAATCGAAAAGTTTAAACGTATTTACTACGCAGGCGGGTCATCACCCGGGGATGCTGCGAAAGGTCGCGCTGTCTTTGCTCGAGCGTGTCAGCAGTGTCATACCTTGTTTGGTGTCGGCGGCAAGGTGGGACCCGATATCACTGGATCGGATCGTCAAAACCTCGATTACCTCCTTCAAAATATTGTGGATCCCAATGCGGTGATTCCCAATGATTACCGCACCTCTGAGATTGAAACCGCAGATGGCCGAGTGATTACTGGTGTGATTCAGGAGCGGACCGGCAATTCGCTCAAAATCATCACCGCAACTGAAACAGTGCTGGTTGCGCATGATCAAATTGAATCCAATCTGCAGAGCGAATTGTCCATGATGCCCGAAGGATTATTGGCGCCGTTCAAGGATCAGGAAATTCGTGACCTCCTTTATTACCTGCGTCAGTCTGCACAAGCACCCCTGTTGGGCTCCAAAGAGAATGTGGACTTGTTTTTCAATGGCAAAGATCTGACCGGTTGGAATGGGGAAGAATCTGTCTGGCGTGTTGAAAATGGTGAGATCGTGGGAGAGACCAAAACAGGGCTAAAGCGTAATGAATTCCTCAAGAGCGATATGGTCCTGAAAGATTTCCGGCTGACTTTTCAGGTCAAATTAACACCCAACAGTGAGAACAGTGGCATTCAGTTCAGAAGCCAGCCTGCAGAGCATGGTGAGGTTCAGGGGTATCAGGCTGATGCAGGCCAAGGATGGTGGGGGAAACTATACGAAGAATTGGGACGAGCTTTGCTGTGGGATCAACCCGGAGATAGGCACATCCGAGAGGAAGCGTGGAACACCTATGAAATCCTGACCGTTGATCACTATATACAAACAGCTATCAACGGAAATAAATGTGTGGACTTAAAGGATTCCGACGGCGCGCTCCAGGGTATTGTGGCGCTGCAAGCGCATTCCGGAGGTCCGATGGAAGTCAGGTTTCGCAAGTTCAAACTCGAAATTGATCCTGAGCCTGAATTGAAAACCTTAAACCATTGATCGATAATTATCCTGCACTCGGGGCCGTATTTTTTTTGCCTGAAAAGCATCGGGAGGGAACTGAATGATGCGCTTGGGTATCGGCGCTGGCTTTGTTTGGGGAGAGTGGCAACAAGCGGATATGACCTTCCCGAGCAGCCAGTGGAGCATTTCTACTCTCAGGGAACCAAACCATGGCTCATTGATACTCCTATTTTGTTTGTCCGGCTCAAATGGAAGCGCTAATCTTGACCTTTAGTTAGAATTACAAATTCAAAGATATGGGGCAGGAATGGATACGTATCGGAGGGGCCAGGGAGCATAATCTTAAGAATGTTTCACTGAACGTTCCCCGCAATCGCTTGGTCGTTTTTACCGGTTTGAGCGGGTCGGGAAAATCTTCTCTGGCATTCGATACCATCTTTGCCGAAGGGAGGCGTAAGTATGTTGAATCCCTTTCCTCGTATGCCCGTCAGTTTCTGGACCAAATGCAGAAGCCTGACGTTGATTTCATTGAAGGCCTTTCTCCGGCCATTGCCATTGAGCAAAGAGGTTCTGCAGCCAACCCTCGATCGACTATTGCAACGACCACTGAGATTTACGACTACCTGCGCTTGCTTTTCGCAAACGTCGCACAGCCTTATTGTCCGGACACGGGGAATCCGATTTATAATCAAACAACCACCGACATTGTGGATGAAGTCATGAAGCTATCGGAGCGCACCCGGGTGATGGTGCTTGCGCCGATTGATATTCAAAAGACTGAGACTCTCAAGCCGAGTTTGGAACGTCTGGCACGTGAGGGGTTCGTGAGAGTTCGCATTGATGGAGCCTTTCATGAATTGGGCGCCTTGCCTCCCGATGTATTGGAAGCGGGTGTTTCCGAATCGCTTGAAGTTGTAGTGGATCGATTGGTAGTGCAGGACAAGGTAAGAGTTCGATTAGCGGATTCAGTTGAAACGGCATTGCGCTGGGGAGATGGGATTGTGCAATTGCTTTACCAAAAACCGGAGGATCGTGCCCGAGCGCTTTGGGAAGAGTCGACTCGCTCCAATCGCCTCTACAGCCCAGAAACAGGACGTACTTACGAGCGGCTTGAAGCCAAGCATTTTTCATTTAATTCTCTATCGGGTGCGTGCGAGGCGTGTCATGGGCTGGGGCAACAGATGGAGTTTGATCCTGAGTTGATCATTCCCGATACAAAGAAAACACTCGAGCAGGGAGCCGTTCTGCCATTCTATAAAGTGCCTAAGGCCCAGATAGCTCTCTATGACGCCATGATCAAGGGCCTTTCCTCTCACTATAAACAGAGCATGGATGCGCCCTTTAAGAATTTGAAGGCCACTTTTAAGAAAACATTGCTTCATGGTTCAGGCGAGGAGCTGATTTCTTTTCAGACCGGGGCAGGGGCCACAAGGAGGGTGCATAAGCGTGCCTTCGAAGGCTTGATCCCCATGCTGGAGAGGCAATTTGAAGAAAGCGAAAGCGAGTCCTCCCGAAATCGTTTGAAGGCTTACATGAGCCCAATTGCCTGCGAGTCCTGTCATGGCCTGAGATTACGTCCAGAGATCCTTTCTGCTACTCTGGGCAATCTTGCTCTTTTCGAGAAATCCAAATTCAAAAAACTGGCATTTCCAGATATTCCGGGTCTATCGATCATGGATATCTGTCATCTGACCATTGAACAGTTGCAGGAGTTTTTTGAGCATCTTAAGTTGGATGATTTTCAACACAAGATTGCTGGAGACCTTGTGCAGGAGATTTTGACACGATTGAAATTCCTCAATGAAGTAGGGCTTGGCTACCTGAGTCTGGACCGTGAAAGCGGAACTTTGAGCGGAGGGGAAGCGCAGCGAATTCGCTTGGCAACCCAAATTGGGGGTGGATTGGTTGGTGTGTTGTATATTCTGGATGAGCCGAGCATTGGATTGCATCAGCGTGACAATGATCGATTATTGGAAACACTGATTCGTCTCAGGGATCTTGGGAATTCAGTATTGGTTGTCGAGCATGATGAGGACACCATCCGGAGGGCAGATTACGTGGTGGACATGGGCCCCGGAGCAGGGGTTAACGGAGGCGACGTTGTGGCGTACGGCACGGTGGATGATATACTGGGCTCCGAGAGATCCTTCACAGGGAAATATCTTTCAGGCGTATTTTCGATTGACGTTCCTTCGAATCGAATCATTCCAACTCCTGACAAGGGTTATCTGACGATCAAGGGGGCGACGGAGAACAATTTGAAGAACATTGATGTCAGGATTCCTCTGGGGTTGCTGACCTGTGTGACCGGTGTAAGTGGTTCCGGTAAAAGTACGCTGATCGATGGCATTCTCAGAAAAACCCTGATGCGAAAATGGTATGGAGCCAAAGATCGCCCGGGGAAACACCAAGCGATTTACGGTGACGAGAAATTTTCTAAAATCATTGTGATGAATCAAAGCCCGATTGGTCGTACCCCTCGAAGTAACCCTGCAACCTACACTGGTATTTTTAATCAGATTCGAGACTTATTTGCTCGCTTGCCCTCTGCGCGTATCAGGGGTTATGAATCGAGTCGATTCAGCTTCAATGTCAAAGGGGGGCGTTGCGAGAAATGTCAGGGTGATGGTTTGATCAAGATTGAGATGCATTTTCTTCCTGCGGTTTACGTGACCTGCGAGGCCTGCTACGGAAAGCGCTATAATCGTGAAACGCTTGAAATTAATTATAAGGGCAGAACCATTGCTGATGTGCTGGACATGACCATCGATGAAGCAGCTACCTTTTTTCGAGCCGTTCCGAAGATATGTGAACCCTGTTTGACGCTGGCAGAAGTCGGTCTTGGGTATTTGCGTCTAGGTCAATCTGCTACCACTCTGAGTGGAGGTGAAGCCCAGCGTGTGAAACTGGCTGCCGAGTTGGGCAAGCGAACCTCGGGGAGGACGCTTTACATATTCGATGAACCCACCACCGGCCTGCACTTTCATGATGTAGCCACCTTGCTGAGTGTCATGAATCGATTGCGACAGGCTGGCAACACCTTGGTTGTTATTGAACACAATTTAGATGTCATTAAAACAGCTGACTGGGTGATTGATCTTGGTCCTGAAGGTGGATCTGGCGGAGGAGAAATCGTCGCAGAGGGAACTCCCGAAGATGTTTCTCAGGTGGAGCTCAGTCATACAGGTAAGTACCTCAAAAGCATGCTGACCTGAAGAGCTTGTGGGCACAGACTCTTGATTTGATCAAAGACTTCTTTATTCAGCATCATGGGAACATGGGTGCATCTTGGTGTGTTTGTAAAGGGTGTGCGAAATTGTCTGGTGGAATGGAATTTGTAAGGATGCCAGAGACTAATCTGCCTTTGATCAAGTGTTTCCGTGAAATTTGAATTCACTGGATTCATGCAGATGTTTTGGGCAGTCTGATGTCATGATCTCACGTGTCCTGAGGATTCAAATCTCAATTTCCTTGTGTAGCGCTATCCTGTTCCTCTCCTGTTTTGAACTCAGGGGAGGGGATAGTAAACCGGTATTGCTTTACAGTCGTTATTACAACGCTGAAGGAGAAGAACGCTACCTTCCTGGTGGCACTTATAGCGCAGTAATCAAACAATTGAGTGCTGACTTTGATGTTCGGGTGCATGCGGCACGTCTATCCAGAGAAAAACTAAAGGATGTGGACTTAGTTCTGATCTCCAATCCAAGTGCTCATCCTGTCAATGGCAATCCACCTCCAGCCAAGCTTGATGCACCAGACCGTAAAGAATTGCTTCAATTCATTCGGAATGGAGGGGGTGTCATCATCATGGGAAATCAGGAAAACCACAACTTGGAAACCGAAAAGGTCAATCAATTCCTCAATAACTTTGGAATGCAATGGGCGGAAAATTACACGGATGCCAAAGGTTTGAATATCCCGATAGACACCCCTGTTCTAGGTGGACTGAAGTGGGCGTATTACACCGGAAACCAGATTCAACTCACCGAATCCAAAAACGTGGATCACTGGATTGTTCAGAATGATCTCAATCAGCCTCCCCTGAACGGCATGCGAGATGCGGAAGGTGCCCTGTTGGCCGGCGCTGGCTTTGGTAAAGGCAGATTGGTTGTGGTTACCGACTCTGGATGGATTATTAATTCTGTTCTGGCAGGCAGAGGCCTTGGTGGAAATCTAGTCGAAAACGATGACAATCTTGAGATCATGAAACGACTTTGTCTTTGGGCTTCTGGACAACTTATTGAGGTTGATTGAATACGAGCTTGGCTGCATAGGCACCGTCGACACCGTGTTCAAAGGGCGTTAATTGCTTTTCTTCGACCATTTGGAAAGAGGGGTTTCCTTCAAGGAACTGCGCCACGATTTGATGGTTTTCTTCCGGTTCCAGACTACATGTGCTGTAAACGAGCCGCCCCCCTGGTTTTAGTAGGTTTGCGTTTTCCTTGAGAATAGCCACTTGTTGTTCCGTGATGCTCTTGATCTCTTGTACGGACAAGCGCCATCGAACATCCAATCGGCGCCGCATGACGCCACTGTTGGAGCAAGGTGCATCAATCAAAATAGCATCAAAGGACGTGGGTAGATCATCCGTAGCCTTGCTCACATTGAGTGTCACGATGGTGTTTGAGACGGCGAGACGTTCCGTGTTTTCACAAAGGCGCCTCAATCGACCTTGATCAGGATCTGCCGCTACGATGGTTCCGGTGTTTTTCATCGTTGCCGCCATGGCACAGGTTTTCCCGCCCGGTGCTGCACAGGAATCCAGGATGGATTCATCTGGTTTGGCATTGATGAGATTTACCGCCAGTAAGGTGCTCGGATCCTGCAAGTAGAACAGTCCTTTTTTAAAGCTCTCCAATTGATCAGGCTGCCTTGGGAATGAAACGATTCGATATATCCTGGTGTTTTCGATCCAAGGGAAATGAACCTCTTTACGAACGACTCCTTCTTCATTCCACGCGAGTTCGAGCTCTTCGAGGTTTCCACACAATGGATTCCAGCGCGCATAGGATGAGGGGATTTGATTGTTCCACTGAAGTATCTTATTTGCCTCGGTGTCACCAAATTGCTTTTTCCATTTCTTGAAAAGCCAATTTGGATGTGAGTAGGCAATATTCGCCTGCGTTGTTTTCAAGTCCTCAAGTCGTTTCAGGAAAATTTCTTTTTCTCTCAGGAATCCACGCAAGATCGCATTGATAAATCCTGATTGTGAGTGCAGGCGGAGATCTCGGGCAGTTGCTACCGTCTCATGAACCGCGGCATGCTCAGGGATACGATCCATGAATGCAATTTGATAAAGCCCAAGCCTCAGTACAGTGCGTGCACGTGTTTTTCCTGGCGGGCGGGTTGCTTTTTCATCAATCCACGTATCCAGCAGGATCATGTTGCGGATCACTCCAAAGACCATTTCCTGCACCATATGGCGGTCAATGGGCTTAAGATTTGATTGAGAGAGCTGTTCGCGTAGGACGGACTCCGCGAATTGATTGCCTGCTTCCCATTCGAAAAGTATTCGAGCCGCAATTTGTCTTGGTTTTTGTTGCACGGCTGAGTAATAATGTCATTTCGACGTTTGAAGCGAGCTATTTACGAGGACTATGAGAGAGGAATTTGAAAAGTTGGCCTCCGAAGGGAAGATCAGATCTAAAGACCTGGATGCCTTGGAGCAACTGACAGAAAGTGGGTATTGCACCCATCGCACTTGGGGTTTGGGCAAAATAACTACTGTGGACACCGTGTTTTCACGGTTTTTAATTGATTTTCCGGATAAAACCGGACATTCAATGGATCTTGGTTTTTCAGCAAAATCACTAACACCATTGGCCAAGGACCATGTTCTGGTCAAGGTGGCTACTGATTTGGATGGACTGAAGCAAATGGCTGCCGTCAGTCATATGGATTTAATCAAGCTAGTCTTGAAAAGTCATGGTGGCAAAGCCACTGTCGCTCAGATTCAGGCTGCCCTGGTGCCAGAAGTCATTGAAGAAGACTGGCGCAAGTGGTGGGAAGCCGTTCGCAAGGAACTTAAGAAAGATGGCCATTTTCGTGTGCCGGTCAAAAAGTCAGATCCCATCGAATTCAACGAAGAGGTTACCTCCCTTCAGGAGCGGCTTTTGGGAGATATTCGAGCAGCTCGTGGGCTCAAAGCAAAACTTGCCGTTGCCAATGAATTATTGAAAAGTCAGGATGATCTGGAAAACGTCACCGAGGCGTTTGAGGAGTCCATGCAACTTCTGGACGGCGAAATTCCGAATTATATTAAGAATCAGCCCGAATTGGTACTTGACGCTATTTTTACCCGCAATGACTTGCGGGAGGGATTACGAATCGAGGCTGTTGAAGGTCAGATTGAAGACATCGCTGTCTGGGATCTGGTTGAAGATTTACCGGCATTCATGGATGCCTTGGCTGCAACGCGCAACAAGCGGACCCTGAGATCCTACAAACAGCACCACGAAGAAAAGTGGGAAGAGGATTTTCACGATTTGTTGAACAATGCTCAGATGAAATTGGTTGGAGAAATCGTAAATCTCCTCATCGATGAAGACCGCCATGAAGGTGCCAAGGAAACCCTCTTACGACTCGTCAATCAGCATCAAGCAAGCAGCGAGATGTTGCTCTGGTTGGGGAAAACCAGATCGGATGCCTTTGCTGACATTCTCGGTCCGGAAGTTTTCCGTGCCATGATCACAGCGATGGAGCGTGATCAGTTCAACGAAAAGAAAACCAGTCGTTTGAATGATTTTATCATGGGAGATCAAGAATTGATCCCTGAATTGATCGAGACGGCTGATTTGGAAGTGGTCAAAGATCTAACCCGTGCCTTGCAATTCAGTTCATGTTTTGACGACATGGACAAGCGGTCGCTACTTGGACGCATCGTCAAATGTTATCCAGCTATTCAAGCCCTCATCTCTGGCGAGCAATCTGCTTCCGAAGATCGAGGATTGCTTGTTTCTTGGGATAGTCTACTTCGCCGACGAGGAGAATACGGCGAACTCGTTCAGAAGAAAATCCCAGAAAATTCGAAGGAGATTGCCATTGCGCGTAGTTATGGTGACTTGCGAGAGAATCACGAGTACAAGGCCGCCAAAGAAATGCAGAAACTTCTCATGAAGCGGAAATCAGAACTCGAAGCGGATCTTACACGTGCTCGTGGTACTGATTTTTCTGCGGTTCAGACGGATGTGGTCAACCCTGGAACCCTAGTCAAAGTAACAGATCTTACAAATCAGAAAGAAGAGACTTACACCATTCTGGGAGCTTGGGACTCTGAGCCTGAAGATGGTATCATCAGTTACCTTTCGCCATTGGCGAATATCCTCATCGGGAAAAAACCTGGTGATGAAGTCGATCTAGAACAAGATCAATTGGTTAAGAAGTATCGTTTGAATTCAATTGCTTCTCACGAGTATGAATTCAAGCACCATGGTCTGCATGATGAGTCCGGTCAATCTGTTCCTTTAGAAACAGTCGCTGAGTAAAACCGACTCTTTCGTTTAAATCTCAAGCCCGTCGGAATGGTTCCGGCGGGTTTATTTTTTGTCATCACCATGCTCATGTCATTATGTAAATGAAGTTGATTTCTTGGTAAGTAGTTGTCAATTTCGAACGGAAATGAACACGAGTGGTCCATTCAAAAACGTCCTTGATGAGTCCGAACTGGAGGAAGTTTTCAGTCGATCTGCCGGACCTGGAGGGCAGCACGTGAACAAAGTTTCCACTCGTGTCACCTTGAAGCATCTTCCCACAGGCTTACAGGTATCTGTTCAGCAAGGACGCAGTCAATCTGGTAATCGTCAGCGAGCACGAGCATTACTTGCTGAAATGATTCTTCAACGAAAAAAAGAACGGCGTGATTCCGAAAAACAGGAAAGGGAGAAAAAGCGGAGACAAAAGGGTATTCGCCCACCCAAGGCCAAACGTCGCATTCTGGAATCAAAGCGCAGGCGATCTGAGACAAAGGCAAGGCGCCGAACACGCTTTTCTTCGGGTGATTGACCTAATATTTCCTCCAAGTAAAACTTCTTTTTTCGAGATATATTCCTCTTTCGATGGTGTCAGGAAGAATATGATCTTACTGTTGAATGGTTTTTCTAAATCTCAAACCAACTCTTAAATCTGCATTATTTGATCATTTGTCCAAGGTGTTGTTCCGGCAATCCCCCGCAAGCTGAGGCAGCTCTCAGGTTATTATCAATTTTCAAACCCACTTTTCATAGAATTGAATTCTAAAACCCGCTTCGCATTGGTAGTAAAGTGCCATTGGTAAAAAAAACATATAGCAACCTCATTGTTGGTGGGGACAAGGCAATTCTAACCACTTGCCCGAACAATGACCAAAACATAGTATCGAAGGGTGGTCAGTTTTTAGATTCACCCTTTTCAGGGTTTATTAAGTAAAATTAAAATGAGACTCATCATAACAAGTATCTTTATTTTTCTGCGTACTAGCCTAATTAGTGGAGAAACACCCTTGACTCATAATCCAATGATTGAACACAGGATAAAAATTAATAATCACACATTTGCTGTTTACGAAAAAAAACATGATTCAGCTAAGGAAATCATTGTTCTTATTCATGGCAAAACCATTAGTGCTTTGCCTAACTTTGATCTGCAAGTTGAGTCGGGAAATGTTTCAGTGATGGATGCATTCGTCCAAAAAGGTTTTCAAGTATACGCCATGGACATGAGAGGTTTTGGGAATACTCCAAGAGATGCCTCTGGATGGATCAATCCTGAAAAAGCATTCAGGGATGTTGTTGGGCTACTTGAATGGGTGATTCAACGGCATTCACACACGATTAAACCAACTCTATTCGGTTATTCTTACGGGTCATTAGTTTCGCATTTTGTTGTCCAAAAGAGGCCAGAGCTTGTGAGGGAACTTATCCTTTATGGACACCCTATTGAACACACCTATGCCAACCGATATAACAAAATTGAGGGCGCTGTGAAAAGCACTGCAGAGGAACCCATCCAAGAACCTAACTCAGTGGAATGGGCGTCATCTGATTTCATGGAAAATTCTACCGAACAAAAGGTCATAGATGCATATGTATCATCTACTTTGAATCTTGATCCAATACTGGTAGATTGGAATAACCTAAGCGAATGGACCCAGCTTGAACCTCAAAAAATAACGGTTCCAACGCTTCTGATAAATGGTGTTCACGATCCCGTAGCGCCAATTGAAAGTCTTGCACTCTTTTTTGGGGAAATCGCCAATCCAGACAGATCCTGGGTTATCATTCCAGAGAGCGGACATGCCGCACACCTTGAACACTCATTCGCTCAGATGATAACCAGTGTGATCCATTTTATCAGGCGAAGTAAATAGACAGCATATCAAGAGCAATTCGGAGGTTTTCCTTGTCCTGGATACTACTTGGAAATGTCGTAATCAAAAGGTTACAGCTCTCACATCCGCCTTACTGCACTTTCTCATTCAACGATTTGGTTTCCAAAGATCGATCGGTTTTTTCGCGTTCGTTTCAAAAGGCAATGACACCTTCCTGCCCGTTCGAGCTGATTCGTAAGCCGCAAAAATAATTTGCATGACCTCCCGAGCATCTTCGCCAGTGACGATCGGTTGCTTGTCATTCTGTACGCAATCAACAAAATGTTCCATTTCCTGATGGAATCCGTAGTTATATGCTTCTTCATAGATCGTGAACGACCACCCCTTCGTTGTGCCGGCTTTCTCAACTGCATAGTCGTATCCACCCTGACTGTAGGTTTCGATTGAGTTGCCGTGCAACAAATCAGCATAGGCGACGCCCTCGGAACCATGAACCTCGGCGCGATCGTCCATACCCCCAAGTTTCGTCCAACTCTCTTCAGCAAGTCCAATTGTTCCGTCCTCGAATTCTAAGATGAGCAATGCGTTGTCTTCACCGACGGTCTTGTCCGTGTGAACTTGAGTGCTCATTTGTGCGAAAACTGATTTTACAGGTGGGCGCCCAAGCATCCAGCGAAAGAACTCAATGGCGTGACAACCCATATCCATCACCACGCCACCCCCACTTTGCTCTACGTCCCAGAAATGTGGGGCATGCGGACCATCATGTTTCTCTGACTGCTTGATTAGAGTCGGTTTACCAAGGGCACCGGAGTCGAGCAGTTGTTTTAGTCGAACATACTTCGGTGCGAAGCACAGCTCTTCGGCATACATTAACTTCACATCTGCTTTCTTCGCTGCCTCGACCATCAAATCTGCCTCTTCCATGTTCAAACAAAGCGGTTTCTCGATGACAATGTGTTTGCCTGCTTCTGCTGCAGCAACAACGGCCTCGCAGTGTACATGGTTAGGAATCCCAATCACCACCATATCAATCTCTGACATCGCAAGCAGTTCACGGTAGTCAGTAAAGTGATGGGGAATATCATGTTTCGCTGCAAATGATTTCGCATTCCCATTTGAAGGCGACGCGACGGCCAGCATTTCAGCCGACTGACAGCGCGTCAGGGACTCCGCATGAATAGTCGATATGAATTGTGACCCAATGATTCCAACTTTAACTGTTTCTTTCATGATTCAAATCTCCCAACCTTTTCGGAACCTTGGCTTGATGAGCGATTCCGCCTCCGGACAATTGATTGCTTTCATTCGTTGCGGATCCCATGCAATGGATTTGCCCGTACGCAACGCCAGTTGTCCCACGAGTAAACCCTCGGTGAGGGTGGCAGCGTAGTCGAAATTAGCTTCGGTCTTCGTGAGTCCCTTGCATGCTTGAATCCATTCGAAATGATGATCTCTGACGCGGGGAACGGACGGTGAAATTGTTTGGTAGTCAATGAATGTCTTTTTAGGCAACAACAGGAACATGTCGTCTTCGTTCTCCCCTCCATGCCATGTGCGCGTTAACAGCGTGCCCTTGCTGCCAATGATCAAAGAACCATTCGATGGGATTTCCTCGCCGTAGAATAAATCCGCCGGAGGCAATTTCTTACCATCATAAAATGTAAGTTTGACAGCTGGACGATTTACTCGTGCCGGGTAGTTCATTTGGATGATGCTCCATAGCGGGGGGCAATCGGCGGTCCCTTGATCGGCATCGATTACCTTGGCGTGATTTGGTATGCCTAACTCCAACGCCCAGAATGCGGTGTCTAGATTATGCACACCCATGTCTCCGATGGCTCCCGTGCCGAAGTCCCACCTACCTCGCCACTTGAACGGGACATAAGTCGGGTGGTAAGGTCGAAACGGGGCCGGTCCCAGCCACAGGTCCCAATCCAACGTATCGGGAATCGCGTGTGTGCTGGAAGGACGCTTTTCTCCTTGCGGCCACCAGCCGTTTGGACGATCTGTCCACACATGCAATTCTCTTACTTCCCCGATCGCACCAGAATGAATGGTGTCGATTGCGCGCCGCGTTCCCTCCATGGCGTGACCTTGTATGCCCATTTGTGTGACTACGCCGGCTTTGCGCGCTTCTTCCTTCATGCGTCGCAATTCATAGATCGAATGCGCAAGAGGTTTTTCGCAGTATACATGGAGCCCGCGCTGCATGGCTTCGATTGAGGCAATCGCATGAGTGTGGTCGGGTGTGCTCACGACGACGGCGTCCAGCGATTTTTCCTTATCCAGCATTTCACGGAAATCACGGTAATGTGAAACGTCAGGATACTTTGCGTAAACGGGTTGTGCCCGACGATCATCCACATCAGCAAAAGCAATAAAATTTTCAGAACCAAGTCCTCCCATGTTCGAAGTGCCACGTCCTCCGGGCCCAATAATGCCGAGGTTTAACTTTCGATTTGGATCCGAGCGCACGATGCTGGTGCATCCGGTGGCTATTCCACTACTGGTGATCCCGGCAGTGAGCAAGGCTGTATCATGAAGGAATTTACGGCGTGTTTTCTTATTGATAGAGTTCATGGCAAGGAATCCTCTCAATTAATCAAAGGAGCTTGTCTTTGGCAATTGATTTCCGTCTTCAAGGTGCTTGAGCGTGGATTCGATATCAGATTATTGAAAGCCTGTCTGCTCGTTGTTAACTCCTGGAATCCAGCGCGCGCTTGAATGGGAAACGCTGCGAACCGATGCGCATTCCCACGATCTGCATATTAGAAACCCTGAACGTTACACGATTCAAATGGTGCAACATTTCTCCTGAGGCGCCAGGATCTCCTTATCCTCAGTCCTTGTTCCTCTGGAAAACACCTTGAGGCAATAAAGCGGCAGCGGCTCCGTCACAAATGCAGAGTACATCGTCGTGAAGGGAAAGAAAAGAAGCAGGAAACAGGGAGGATATCCCACCTGTAACGAGCCGTTTGAGTTGTTTGGCCTTGCCCGCACCGAACACAAGCAACAGGATTGATTTGGAAGCTAAAATATCACGCATCCCGAGCGTCAGACCATGAGTGGGGCATTTTCTTGTTGTTGACAACATTGAATGAGCCAGAGATTGATCTGTCAGCTTGGCGACGTGTGGCGCAGCGATTAATGCATCAGCCGGTTCATTGAACCCCAAATGACCGTTCAATCCCAGACCAAGAACACAGAGATCAATCGGGCCATGGATCGCCAGCCAGTCTTGAACACGTTGGCATTCCGCTACTGGAGCTCTCGAATTGCTTTGAAAAGATACGTATCGCGTTGCGGGTATCTGAAGCGGTCGAACTAGTTTTTGCTGGAGATAATCTTCGCACGTTGCTGGATCATCCATATCAAGACCACCCCACTCATCGAGTTTCAAAAGGTGGATCTTTTCAGGTGGATTGTTCCTCGAAAGGATCTCGCTGACAAACACCTTGTAAGCTCCAGTTGGACTGTTTCCGGTGGCAGCACACAAGATAGGTTCGGATTTCATCCTTACTTTCTTAGCCATGTAATCCCCGGCTTCCCGGCTTCCGTTCATGTAGTTTTTAGCAACAACAAGTCGTATGTTTGATCCACAGCTTGCATTTTCGTTCTTTATCATGGTGATTGCTTTAGAAGATGCGAGTGATGCTATGATCAACTTGGAATAAGGGCACAAAAGGACTGCGTGTAACAATATTAATATCCGGGTCTTGTCCAATCATAATTATTGCTGAGTTTTCACAAGTAATATTCATCGCTTCGATAGCTTCCTACAGGAAATGCTGCAGGTGAGCATGTCTTCAATGGTCTTGCACATGCTGTCGCCATGCGGGGCAAGCCTGATTGACTCCACGCTCGACAGGCAAAGGCTATCAACAGGTGATTTCCAGTCATCTTAGTTGGTTCAATCAATCCATGATTAGTCCGGCTTCTTTCCTTTTGGTTTCCCAAAGAAATACCCTCCTGCGATGGCTCCCATTGCCATGCAAGCAATCGGATAAAACGCCAGTAAATATGTAATCAGACTCCATTCTTTCGCATCTCGATACACGATTGTAGGTTTGGGGACTGAAAAAAAAGAAAGGATGCTACCCAGGGCAATAAAGCCCAGAATCCCGGCAGAAAGACCGATGATGATTCCGATGAAAAGATTGGAAACCCACATCAGTGACAATTTGTTTTTCATTTTTGACTTGTTGTTCTGCCTCGTATCTTGGTCTTGTGTTTCCGTAGTCCGCTTTTTTCATGACGCGAACAAATTTTATAAGCGTTGCGACACAGTGCATTGTATCTGTGATTCTTCTATGTTCAACGATTACATAGCAATTCCTGCTAGAGCTTGAGCAGCTGTTTTTACATGATCAGGTCAGACGCCGATCTTTTGACAAGTGGTGCGGGTTGTTCTAGTAATGGTCCATGCGAATTTGGAAGTGCCTATTGGGTGTGCTTTTCATCCCTTTCTATCACGGACACTGGTTTGTTTCGGCTGCCGTAACGCGTCCAGCGCGTTTGGATGATGTCGAGATACTGAAGCACTTGCAGCCTAATCCAATTCAATCGGATCACCCCACGCTTCAACAGATGTTCCTTCCTGAGGGGTTTAGGGCAGATCAGATCGCGAGCGAGCCGGACGTCCTGCAGCCGATCGCCTTCACTTTCGATGAATTGGGTCGAATATGGGTAGTCGAAGCCTTCAGTTATCCTGAAAAGCAACCAGAGGGACAGGGCAAGGATCGCATTTTAATTTTTGAAGATTTTGATGGGGATGGCTCTTTCGAGGATCGTAAAATTTTTGCAGAGGGTTTGAACCTTGTCAGTGGGATCGAAGTGGGTTTCGGTGGAGTCTGGCTGGGCGCAGCGCCTCAGTTGTTGTTCATTCCGGATGAAAATCAGGACGATCAGCCTGATGGGCCTCCTCAGGTGCTGCTGGATGGCTTTGGCTACCAGGACACGCACGAGACCCTGAATAGCTTTTTGTGGGGACCTGATGGCTGGCTTTACGGCAACCAGGGAGTGTTCAACTATTCCAGAATCGGTAAACCTGACTCCAATGATGCGCAGCGCACTGAAATGCGTGCAGGTGTTTGGCGTTATCACCCCATTAGACATACATTTGAAGTTTATGCGCATGGGGGGAGTAACCAGTGGGGACTTGATTACGATCGGCATGGTCAATGGTTCATGACGCACTGTCGCAGCTATTGGGGCAAGGGATCGACGACTCATGTCATTCGCGGAGGATATTATTGGAACCAGTCCAATGCCAATTATCCGGATTATATTGAGCCGAATCCGCCTTCAGGTCATGACTATTTGCGAACCTACCTGCTGGCTTCTGCCAGGTATGGTCATGGGGAAGGCGGGGCAGGGGCTCAGGGAAGTCGCCGGATTTATGGCGGACACTCGCATATCGGAACCATGCTTTACCAGGGCAATAATTGGCCTGCTGCTTATCGAAATCAACTCTACACACATAATCTGCATGGGCATCAGTTGAACGTTCAGGTGAATGAGCGCGATGGATCCGGTTACAATACAATACATGCTGGAAAGGATATGTTGATGGTTGCAGATCCTCGTTATATCGGCATCGATCTGAAATACGGGCCGGATGGTGCTGTCTATATCAATGACTGGTATGACACTCAGCATTGTCACAATCCAAATGCCGAACAATGGGAGCGAGGAACCGGGCGCATGTATCGCATTCAATACGAAGCGACCTATGAACCGACACTTGTGAATTTGTCGCGCAAGTCGGATCGTGAATTAGCCTGGTTGCAATTACATCAAAATGCCTGGTTCGCTCGTACTGCTCGACGGCTCCTGCAGGAACGCTCTGTTAAAGGCGAAATTTCACCGGATGCATTAGAAGTGCTCCATAACATGTCCGTGGAGCATGCCAATGAGAACCGGCGATTGCGTGCCTTCTGGGCGCTCTACGTCATTGGGGCGGTTCAAGGTAACGATTGGCTTACCTATCTCAGGGATGAATCGGAATACGTGCGTGCCAACGCAATCGAGTTCATGAGTAGCCAGGAACAAGTCGTTCCCATCGCGGCGAGTCAGCTCGTCTTGATGGCTCTTGACGACCCATCGACGTTTGTACGATTAAGGCTTGCTGCCGCATCAATCAAACTTTCAGAAGACAATGGCTGGAAAATCATCGAAGCTTTGGCAAGGCATACGGAAGACGCAGGGGATCGTAATTTACCGTCCATGATTTGGTTTGCTCTCGCTCAAAAGATGCCCGCCAATCTGGAACGTGCGTTCCAGCTCATGGAGTCAGAACAACCCATCATGCCGGTTCTCGAACCTTTGATCGTATGGTATGCCGCCAAATTAAAGGGTGAGGGATTGGAGGAATCCATCACTTATCTTCAAAAAACAGCCGCCGCGGATCGAGGGGGTTTGTTGAATGCTATCTATCTTGCCTTGCAACATGAGCGACGTGTTCCCATGCCGCGCCAGTGGGATTTTATTTCGAACCGATTGTATGAAAATACCGATGAGGCCATTCGATTGCCGGCTGAAAAACTGGCGGCTATTTTTGGCGATCGGAAAGTGTTGCCAAAAATGCGTTCATTACTTGCCGATACCACGCAATCCGAAGACGAGCGTCGCCATGCTCTGGAGATTCTCAATCTGGCAGGGGATGAAGCCCTGATTTCGATTGGCATTGGACTGCTGGATGATCCTGCGTTCCAATCCAGCGCGATTAATTTGCTGGCACGCTTCGATCATCCAGAGAGTGCTGATGCGCTCCTTGCTCGATTGGATCGGTTTGAAGGAAAGGATAAGGTCGCCGCATTGAATACGATGACCACCCGATCTTCGCTGGCCGTGCCTCTCCTGGATGCAGTGATCGCAGGGAAGCTTGAACGTGATCTCCTGACAGCCTATTACCTGCGTCAATTGCAGAAACTGAACTCGAATGCAGTCAGTGAAAGGATCACCAAGGTTTGGGGGCAAGCCGGCGTGGCATCAGAAGAAAAAGCGCAGTCCATTGAATCATTGGATGCGATCTATCGAGAAGCTCCATTGTGGGCCTACAGTGCGGATGAAGGGAAAAAGCATTTTGAGTTACTCTGCAGCAGCTGCCATCAAGTCGCAGGAACAGGTGTGGCGATTGGGCCGGATTTAACAGCGGCCGGTTCCAGCGGAAGTAGGTATTTCATTGAAAGCATGATCGATCCCAACGCTGTCATTGGGCAAAATTATCAGGTTACAGAAATAGAACAAAAGGACGGTGAAATGATTGCGGGTTTATTAGTCAGTGAAACCGAATCTTCAGCCGTGATAAAAACACTCACCGACACCGTGACGGTTTCCAAATTGGCCATTTCTGATCGTCAGCTCTCGGAGCATTCCATGATGCCCGAAGGTTTGCTGGATGGTTTGAATGAGAGGCAGCGGATTGAGCTAATTAAATACCTGACCACTCTCTAGAACTTGAGCGTGAGCGGGCAAAAGCTAAGGGGTAGAAGTCTCTGCTTATTTTCTCACTCTAATGCTGAACTCACCCTTCACCGTTTTCAATTTGAGTAAGTTCCTCCCAGCGAGCGTATAAAGCAGTGACCTCCTTTTTCTGCTTTTCCAACTCCTTGGTTACCTCGGCAGCTTCATGCGCGCGGTCGACATAGAAGCTTGGATCGTTCAGTTTTGCTTCCAATGCCTCTACCTTGGATTCGGCCACCAGGATGTTCTCCTCCATGCCTTCGAGTTCACGTTTCTCCATGTAACTCAAACGCCGAGGACGATCTTTTTTTGGGCGCTTTACTTTTTCTGCAACCGGTGGCTTGTCAGTTGTTTGAAATGCTGATTGTTTGCGGGCTTCACGTTCTTTGCGTTTTTCAAGGTAGTAGGAGTAGTTTCCGGGCTGGACAAATACGCCGTCTGGTTCGAATGAAATGATCTGATCACAGATACGGTCCAAAAAATATCGATCATGGCTCACAACAATCACACTTCCATCGAAATCCGCCAAACTTTCTTCGAGCATGCGGAGACTTTGAAGATCGAGATCATTGGTCGGTTCATCAAGAATGAGGAAATTCCCACCACGCTTTAACACCTTTGCCAGCATCAACCTCGCGCGCTCTCCTCCGGAGAGCTGTGCGACGGGTTCATTGGCGCGATGATCTGGAAATTGAAATCGTCGCAGGTAACCTCTTGCGCTTATATTCTGTGTTCCGAAGGTAACGGACTCATCCCCATCCGATATCTCCTCAAGCACCGTCCCCGTTCCATCGAGCTGCATGCGAGATTGGTCAATGTAGTTGATTTGAATCTTTTTACCAATGGTGGCCGTTCCCTCGGTTGGTTCCAATTCTCCCATGCAGACCTTGAGCAGGGTCGTTTTACCAACCCCATTTTTGCCGACGACACCAATACACCGTCCAGGTGTCAGGGATAGATCTAAATGCCTGAATAACCAACGTTCCAGGTTTCCTTCGCCTACTTTCACACCTACCTCTTCCAATTCCACTCCTACATTTCCCATGCCTGGAGGAGGGGGGATGAGGACGTCCATTTCCCTTTCTTCAGGAGGTGCTTCGAGGCCTTTGATTTCGTAGTAAGTATCCAGTCGATGCTTTGACTTGGTCCTTCGAGCGCGAACACCTGCCTTCACCCAATTCAGTTCCTCGCGCAGAAACCGCTGACGCCTACGTTCCCCCTGGTCTGCGATTTGCTGACGGATGGCTTTGGATTCCAGAAAGGCGGTGTAATTACCCGGATGAGAAAATGCACGGCCCTGATCGATTTCCACGACACGCGTGGCGATTGTATCCAGAAAATAACGGTCATGCGTGACAAACATGACTGCGCCAGAGAAAGACTTCAGGTAATCCTCCAACCAATTAATCGTAGCGGCGTCCAGATGGTTCGTCGGTTCATCCAGCAAAAGCAGGTCGGGTTGTGCAACCAGGGCACGGCAAAGTGCGACGCGACGTTTTTCACCCCCGGATAAGGAGGCAACACGGGATTCCATTGGGGGAGCGGAAAGTGATGTGGCGATGGTTTTCGCACGCGGTTCCAGGTTCCAGCCATCGGCAAGTTCGATCTTTGCAAGCCATTGCGCCTGCTCAGCGCTGGAGCCCTTACCCGATTCATAGCAAGAGATCCATTTCGTGACATCGGCTGCGCCCGAAAGAATATTGTGGCGGACTGATGAGGCCTCATCCAGTTCGAACTCCTGGGGAAGATAACCGATGCGTAATCCTTTTCGGCGGGAAACATCTCCTCCGTCGGCTTGCGATTGATTTGCGAGGATTTTTAAAAGACTGGTTTTACCGCAACCATTCCGGCCGACCAATCCGACCTTTTCGCCCGCACTGATGGCCACTGTAACGCCATCCAGAAGACGTAAATAATCATAGGCCAAAACCAGATCTGTGGCGGAGAGCAGCATTGTGTTTGATGGAAGCGAAACCATAAGCGCGCTATCAAAGGAATGAATGAGCTGGATAACAAGGAATTTCGCAATAGAACTGCGTTTCATGGCCTGGATTTTGACTTTAGTTCACGGGGGAATCCGCTAATATGTGTCCATGCCCAGTTCGAGATCCAGAAATAGTGTGTTGGCCTTTGATCGGCTTCAGGACCGAAGATCTTTTTTATCCTGCATGAGTGCAGGGATGGCCTCGACGCTAGGAGTCCTGAATGCGCAAGCATCGAGCCAGTCCGGTCAATTCCAGCTTCGTTATTGCCTGGCTTCAAGCATGTATGGTCAATTGTCGCTGGATGTTATTCTTCCGGAGGTACGACGTGGCGGTGCCACTGCCATTGATCTATGGCCCAAGAGTCATGGCAACCAGCGTGAGCAGGCGGAAGCGATGGGGTGGGATGCGTTTCTATCCCGATTGAATCAGCATCAAGTGACCACTGGATGCCTCACGCGCTACGACCTGGGGCCCTTTGGTGTTGATAAAGAGATGCAGCTGGCGGGTAAGTTGAAATGCCCATTGATCGTTACTGGGGGGAAAGGCCCTGCGGGGCTCGAGGGGCAACCACTCAAACAAGCCGTCCTCAGCTTTGTAGAAAAACTCAAGCCCCACCTTGAGATCGCAGCCAATCATGGCGTCACTCTGGCTATTGAGAATCATGCCAACAATTTGATTCATACACCTGACTCCCTGCGCTGGCTGGCTGAATTTGCCGTGGGTCAACCTCTGGGAGTGGCTCTGGCACCTTATCATCTGGAGACTTTGGGGCTGGGAGCCGATGCGCTGAGTGATCTGATTCGAGATCTGGGACCGAGTATCTCGATGTTTTATGCCTGGCAATATGGGATGGGGTGCATGACCAAACTGTCCAAACCTCGAGAACTGCTTCAGATGCCCGGGCGCGGTTCATTGAATTTCACCCCCATCCTGAAGGCTTTAAAATCCATTCAATACCGGGGGTGGACCGAAATATTCATGCACCCGGTACCCCGCGGGATTCCGATCCTGCCTGAGGCCTTTGAAACGACGCGGGAAATCAATCGAGCAAGAAGATACTTGGAATCATGCGTGAATTCGCTTCAATAGACGCATGCAACATAAAGTTCTGATTGTTATTGGTGACGCAAGTGAAACCGTGGACACTCTATATCCTTATCATCGTTTGATCGAGGCGGGGTACAAACCTGTAGTGGCTGGCCCGGAGGTCCATCGTTACAACATGGTCATGCATGAAGTCAAACCCGGCTGGACCATCACTCGTGAATGGGAAGGTTATACCATTCAGTCAGACATCGCATTCAAGGATATCGATCCAGATGATTACCTGGGTATCTTTTTCAGTGGTGGACGAGCGCCTGAATATATTCGTTATGACAAAGATCTGGTGCGCGTGACCAAACACTTTTTTGAAAAAAACAAGCCCATAGCCAGCGTCTGTCACGGGGTAGAAATCCCGGCTTATGCCGATTGTGTCAAAGGCCGCAAAATGGCGACTGTTCCTAAATGCAAGTTTGATCTTGAAGTGCGTGGTGGGACGTTTGTTGATGAAGCCTGCGTGGTGGACGGTAACATGGTCAGCGGTCGCACGTATCATGATCACGGTTACTACATGGGAGAGTGGATGAAACTTCTCGATGCTGCGCGATCCAAAACAGAGGGAATTTCATAATTCACAGCCCTCAAGGTTGCTTGTAATATAGAGGGCAATAGAAAGGCCCAGGCATGGGGATATTTGACTTTGCAAAAGGACAGTTGCGGAGAGATCATCCATTGAGAAGACGACTCAACAGAGGCACTCTCTTACCTTTTTTCTGCTAAACCTCTGAAACCCCATGATTCAGGGTTTTTGGCTGGTTGGACTGTTGACAATATCAGACTAGCTTGGTGCTAGCTTATCAGTATTCCAGTGACCGCATGCGTCTCCAAATGCGGATGCCAATTACAGGAAACAGACTTTCAAGCACATTCTGATTCCCACTTGGTCCTTGAACTGTCGGTACCACGCTGGGGTGTAGCTTCTGGTTTCTAATGAAGGGTTTTAACGTTGAAACTTCCTTGTCGCCCTTGGCGTTATTATCGCTTGTTTGTCAACCAGCAATGAATGCGTTCATCAAACCGTAGGTAACGCTTTTCAATCAATATGACGTGTCAGGATTGCCTTGCTTGCAGGAGGGAGGGTTGACAATTCCAGACCTCCATTGGTCTCACTGAAGTAACTTGCGGCCCAGTCAGAGTCAAATAATGCAACCGGATTGTCGTTAGAGTCGTAGGCGATTTTTGTTCCGGTTGGTAGTTGAAGTGCATCTAATTCAGATTCCTCCATACCTGCAGGTAGCCACTTTATGACGGACCATGGAGCCTTTTCTAATCGGGATTCAGCGCCATACTCAGTTTCAAGTCGATATTGGACGACCTCAAACTGGAGTTGTCCGACGGCAGCCAGAAGCGGGATTCGAGTGATCGAATCTCGAACGCGCATGACCTGAATAACCCCTTCCTGCAGCAATTGATCCAGGCCCTGTCTGAACTGCTTGTATTTTGCTGTATTTGGGTTGTGCAGGTAAGCAAAGGTTTCAGGCGTAAATATGGGGATCTCCTTGAATTGGATAGAAGTGTCGGTTGTCAGCGTATCACCAATGCCAAAATCAGAAAGCCCGACGAGACCGACGATGTCGCCTGCGTAAGCGTTATCGACAGTTTCCCGTTCATTGCCAAAGAGTTTGTGAGAACTCGCGAGACGAACTTTTTTCCCAGAGCGGGGGTGCACTACAGTCATGTCACGCTCAAATTTACCGGAGCAAATCCGAACGAATGCAATGCGATCCCGATGTCGAGGGTCCATGTTGGCCTGAATCTTGAATACGAATGCAGAGAAGGTTTCATGATCGGTAGGGATGACTTTCTCACCTGAGTGTCTTGGGGCAGGTGGGGGAGAGTATTTCAAAAAGCCTTTGAGAAGCAATTCAACCCCAAAATTGTTCATGGCGCTTCCGAAGAAAACCGGAGTCATTGTTCCGTTGTAAACCGATTCCATGTCAAAGGATTCGCCCGCCAGATTGAGCATTTCAACCTCCTCCTTCAATTTTTCATGCATTTCGGTGTTCAATTGATCCTTGATGATGGGGGCATCCAGATCACCGACCGATTCAGGTGCTCGGTATAAACCGCCTGCCGTGCGTTCAAATAAATGTACTTCTTTTGCCAGACGATCAAATACCCCCTTGAAATCCACCCCGGTGCCGATTGGCCAATTGATGGGAAAGGAACCAATGCCCAGCACGCGCTCAAGTTCATCCAGCAATTCCAATGGGTCTTTGGTGGGGCGATCGCATTTGTTCATGTAGGTGAAAATTGGAATGCCCCTGCGCCTACATATCTCAAATAGTTTGCGCGTTTGAGCCTCGATTCCTTTAGCGGCGTCAATGACCATGACGACTCCATCCACAGCGGTCAGTACGCGGTAGGTATCTTCGGAAAAGTCTTTGTGTCCGGGGGTATCGAGGAGATTAATGGCAAAATCATCGTATTCAAACTGCAGCACGGTGGAACTGATCGAGATGCCACGTTTTCGTTCAAGCTCCATCCAATCTGATGTGGAAGCCCGCTGGTGCTTACGTGCAGTAACGGACCCTGCCAGATGAACCGCTCCGCCATATAGTAAGAGTTTCTCTGTCAGCGTGGTCTTACCGGCATCCGGATGCGAAATAATAGCAAAAGTGCGTCTACGTTGGATTTCTTTTTGAAAACTCACAAGGCGGCGTAGCGTATCAGGAATTAGCTCAGGGACAAGCTGGAATCAGCCGGGTCCATGACTTCATTTTGTTTTTAAGGTGCTTTTTTGTGCACGATTAATTTTGGTCCAGACACGCAGGGCCTCCGAAACACTCCATGCCCTGTCTCTTAT